>ERZ802830.1819-NODE-1819-length-19949-cov-29.0596_pt1 | contig 19949 bp, 21 predicted proteins | sample MGYA00345654_ERZ802830 | MGnify/ENA primary metagenome ERZ802830 (study PRJEB30503, sample SAMEA104212375) | marine metagenome | biome: Westerlies Biome; feature: [SRF] surface water layer (ENVO:00010504) within the epipelagic zone...; material: water...
GTAATTACTAAAGATCCAAATGAATACTTTGAAAAGCTAAAGTTTCATCAAAGTGTGAAAAGTGTCGATGAATATGGAATCTGATAGTCTGATTAAAATATATACTGATGGCGCATGCTCAGGAAATCCAGGTCCAGGTGGTTGGGGTGTTTTTATTGAGAATTCAGGCAATGTTACAGAGCTATCAGGACGCGATGAAAATACGACTAATAATAGAATGGAATTAAAAGCAGTTATCGAAGCTTTAAAATTTTTTACAATCAATAGCAAACTAACAATCCATACAGACTCAAAGTACGTAATGGATGGTGCTTCAAGATGGATTATAAATTGGAAAAAAAATAATTGGAAAACAGCACAAAAGAAAGACGTAAAGAATAAAGATTTATGGATTGAATTAGATAATTTATTAAATTATCACGATGTAAGCTGGGTGTGGGTTAAAGGCCATGACGGCATTTATGGTAATGAAAGAGCTGATTATTTGGCAACCTCAGTTATTTAGCTAGCCAATTATCTCTAACATCTTTGTGGCACCACTATCTTCAGCTTGGCCTGGTTTACCCTCAATATTGATACTTTTGATAATCGAGTCATCTATCAACATTGAATATCTTTTAGACCTTATGCCTTGACCAAAGGTATCTAGATCAACGTCCATACCAATAGCCTTTGTAAACTTTGCACTTCCATCAGCTGCAAGTATAACCTTATCTCCTGAATTTTGATCTTTTGCCCATGCTTTCATAACAAATATATCATTAACAGAAACACAAATTATTGCATCAATACCTTTTTCCATTAGCTTGTCATGATTTTCAAGATACCCTGGTAAGTGCGTTCTTGAACAAGTTGGACTGAATGCAGCGGGTACTGCAAAAACTATAATCTTTTTACCCTTAGAGAATTCTTGCAAATTTAACGAACCTACCCCTTTTTCTTTTGATGGAATCATTAGAGGTTCATTTACAATTTTATCACCAACTTTAATTGTCATATAATGTTTCTTTCTAGATAACTAATATTATATTATCTTATAGTTAATATTAATAAATATGAGTAATATTCCTCAGACATATATATCAGGTAAGCTTTTAATTGCAATGCCACATATGCCTGACAACAGATTTAAAAATACTGTTATTTTCATCTATAATCATGATGCAGCTGGAGCATTTGGATTAATTTTAAATAAACCACTAAAAAAAATTAATTTAAGTGAGCTTTCTAAAGACTTAGGAATAAAGGGAGCAAATGATAGTCAATATAATGTAGATATATTCCTCGGCGGGCCTATGGATATTACGAAAGGATTTGTATTACATTCAAACGATTTTTTTGAAGATGGAACAAAGTCTATAACTTCAGATATTAGTTTATCAACTAATACAAATGTACTTGAAAAATTCTCCAATCAAGAAACACCTTCTCATAAGATGGTTTTATTTGGATATGCTGGTTGGAGTGCTGGGCAGTTAGAACAAGAAATTGCTAATAATGATTGGCTAATAGCAGGTGCTACAAAAGATTTTATATTTGATTGTGATTCTAACGAAAAATGGAATAAAAGTATTACAAACTTAGGAATAAATTTAGCTTATTTGTCTGCCTCTGGTGGCGAAGCATAAATATTAAAAACATAAAATAAAGGTTAAGAAATGAAAAATTTATCTGGAAAAACATTATTTATCACTGGTGCAACTAGAGGTATAGGATTTGAAATTGCAAAAAAAGCGGCTAAGGATGGAGCTAATATAGTAATTGCTGCAAAAACTGATACGCCACATCCTACTTTACCGGGAACAATTCATACTGCGGCAGAAGAATTAAAGAAAGCTGGTGGTGATGCAATAGGAATTAAAACTGATATTCGGTTTGAAGATCAAGTAAATGAGGCAGTTGAACAAACAGTTAAAATATTTGGTGGAATTGATATCTGTGTAAACAATGCTAGTGCAATTAATCTATCTTCTACTTTGCATACAGAAATGAAAAGATATGATCTTATGCACAATATTAATACTAGAGGGACTTTTTTAGTTTCTAAAACTTGCATACCACATTTAAAGAAAGCAGAAAATCCCCATATACTTAACTTGGGACCACCATTAAATATGGCTTCTAAATGGTTTAAACCTCACGTAGCATATACTATGGCAAAATATGGTATGAGTATGTGCACTTTAGGTATGTCGGAAGAACTTAAAACGTTTGGTATAGCAGTAAACTCTTTATGGCCAAGAACTATGATTGATACTTCAGCAGTAAGAAATATTCTTGGCGCTACACTTCCAGATAAAGGATTAAGTCAGTGCCGTAAGCCAGAAATTATGGGTGATGCTGCATATATCATTTTAACTCAAGATTCTAAAAAATTTACAGGCAATATGTGTGTAGATGATAGTACTATAATTGCATCAGGAAAAAATAACTTAGATGAGTATTTAGCAACTCCTGACGCTAAGCCATTAGAAGATTTTTTTGTTGATGATGGCGATGGAGAAATAGAGTTATTTTAAATTTTTATAATCTTCATATAAATATGAGAATACAGTATGATCTTGCCATTTATTGTTAATTTTCAATAGTTTGCGGGCTGTACCTTCTATTTTAAAGCCATTTTTTAATAATACTTTTAATGAAGGACTGTTGTGTGGCAAGCATGCCGCCTCAATGCGGTGGAGTTTGAGCTGATGAAAGATAAAACTTTTAATTAACTCTAGTGACTCACTCATCATCCCTAAACCTTCATATTTTTTTGCTATCCAATAACCAATAGAACAAGACTGAATTATGCCTCTTTGAATATTACTAATATTTAACTCTCCAATAAATTCTGTATTTTCATTTTTAAATATTAAAAATGAGTATGCTTCATCATTTGTAGACAACTTTTCAAACATTCTAACTCTCTTGACAAATGAACTTCTTTCTAACTCACCAGGAGACCAAAGAGGTTCCCAGGGTTGTAAATATAATTTATTTACTTCCCTGACTTTAGACCAATCTATCCAGTCGCTATACTGAGGTGGTCTTAGTAGTACATTATCCCCATTTAGCTCTAGGGAGTTTTTTTTAAAGTTATAAGATCGTAAAATTGTCATTTATTTATTAACATTATTTTTAATTATTTCCCTTACTTTGCTCTCTGAATTTTCAAAACTAAAAAACTTCTCTTCTTCTTTAAAGTCCCCATTAGTTTTATCACTGCTGTATATATTTTCTTCTATAGCTTTTTCTACAGTTTTCGAAAATTTCAGTGGATGAGCTGTTCCTAAAATAAAATTATATTCATCTTCATTATTTATTTCTCTTGAAGCACCTAAACCAATAGCGGTATGTGGGTCTATAACATAATTAAATTCGTCATATGTATTTTTGATTAGATTTTCTACCTCATCTTGATTTATACGCTTAGAAGCAAATAATTTTTTTACTAAATTTAATTGATCTTCAGAAACATCAAATCCATTATTTGTTCTTAAATCATCCATATTTTTAGATGTCTTCTCTGTTGATTTATTATTTATTTCAAAGAGCAAGCGCTCAAAATTACTCGCTATTGCAATATCCATACTTGGGCTAGAAGTTTTTGCTACTTCGTTTATTGAATAATTTCCAGACTTAATAAATCTATCCAAGATATCATTTTCATTAGTTGCAATGACTAATTTATTGGCCGGTAATCCCATTTTTATAGCCACATAACCTGCGTATATATCTCCAAAATTCCCAGTTGGGACTGAAAAATTAATTAAATCTTTTTCAGAAATATCATTTTTAATTAATGAATAAAAATAATAAATAATTTGTGCCATAACGCGGGACCAGTTTATAGAATTTACAGCTGCTATAGAGAACTCATTTGAAAAGCTTTTATCAATCAGAATTGACTTTACAATATTTTGACAATCGTCAAATGTTCCATCTATTTCAATCGGAAATATATTATTTCCATGAACTGTGGTCATTTGCTTTTTTTGAAAATCTGAAATTCGATTTTTTGGAAAAAGACAAAAGATATTTATTTTTGAACTTTTTTGTACTGCATTAATTGCTGCAGACCCAGTATCACCAGAAGTAGCAACAATTAAATTGAGCTTTTCTTTTTTACTGGACAAATAGTAATCAAAAATTGGTATTATTAATTGCATTGCAAAATCTTTAAATGCAAGTGTAGGACCATTGAATAACTCTATAATTTTTTCATTTTTTTTTAGATTTTTAAAACTAATTATCTCATCTCTACTAAAATTTGAATAAGCATCATTAATGATTTTTTTAAGTTGTTTATTTTCTATATCTCCCTCCATGAATGGATGGATAATTTCAAAAGCAAGATCTGAGTAGTTACTTTGTTTTTTTAACTTTTCGTAATCTACCTGAGGCCATTTCTCTGGAACATAAAGGCCACCATCAGAAGCAAGACCTGAAAACAAAATGCCTTTGAATGAAAGATTCTTATCTACCCCTCGAGTACTTAAATATCTCATTTTTTTAAAATATTTTTATAAATAAAAGTCAAATACATGATTGCAATAGCTATTGCTAAAACAAACCATGTAATCGCATATTGTAAGTGATTATTGGGAATATTTATAGCTGTAAACTCATTTAATAAATCAGTAAAATATTCTTGTTTCATCACCTTTAGAATATATTGCTCACTTTTGAGCTTTGTATGATTATCCATTTCATCTACGTTCAAAAGATACCAATTATTTTTAGCTATATTAGGCTTTGGAGAGAATAATTTTCTTTCTTTTGAAAAAACTAGAATCCCCTCAAAATAAAGCTCATCATTTAAAGTCCTAAAATTAAATTCTTTTGAGTTAATTGTATCAAAATCTGTCCAGCCTAAATCAATATAGACAGTTCTACCTTCACTTTTTAGAGGCACAACTATATTGTAGCCAGACTGACCAAATGAATTAATACTAAAGAAATGCATTTCATTAGAATGATCAATTTTTCCTGAGATTGAAGATTTTTTATATAAAAATTCACTATTATTAATATCAAAAGGAAATTCTACAATGCCTTCTGATAATCCATTTTTTATTGATGATAAAAGTTCAACTTTCCATTCTAATCTTTGCAACTGCCAAAAACCTAAGAATAGTAAAGAAACTAAAGCTAATAAAAAAAGTAAATGAAAAGTAATGTTTTTTATCAAAGATAGCTCTTTAATATGAGCCCCAGACATATATAGCTGCAAATAAAAACAGCCAGACAACATCTACAAAATGCCAGTACCAAGCAGCTGCTTCAAAACCAAAATGATGGTCTGGTTTAAAGTGTCCTGCCATAGCTCTTCCTAGGCAAACAGCTAAAAATATTGTTCCAATAATAACATGAAAGCCATGAAAACCGGTTGCCATGAAGAAAGTTGCACCATAAATATGGCCAGCAAAATCAAAATGAGCATGCATATATTCATATGCTTGAAAACCAGAAAATATAACTCCTAGAATTACAGTTATTACTAAACCTTGGATCACTTCTTTTCGATGACCTTCTTGTAGTGCATGATGAGCCCACGTTACTGAGGTTCCCGATAAAAGCAAAATTAAAGTATTAATTAGTGGGATATGCCAGGGATCTAAAAGCTCAATATCAAGTGGTGGCCATGTAGAGCCTATTTGCTCAGTTGGGTATAAGCTTGCATTAAAATAGGCCCAAAACCATGCAACAAAAAACATAACTTCTGATGCAATAAATAATGTCATTCCATACCTTAAACCAAGTTGAACAACTGTAGTATGATGCCCATCTTTTTCGCCTTCAATTATGATATCCCTAAACCACATGAACGCTACATAGGTGACAGCAAGTAGTCCAATAATCATGGTCCAAGCGTTATCAGTCCTAAAGTAGATTACAGCACCAAAACATAGAACCAAGGCACCAATTGAAGCCAATAAGGGCCATGGACTTGGGTCTACTAGGTGGTAATCATGACCTTTTGGATTGTTTGTACTCATAAATTCTTGTTATCAGATGTTTCGTAAAAGGTATAGGATAAAGTTATTTCAGACAGGTCGCCTATAAATTTATCATTAACAATTTCTGGATCAATATAAAAGTTAATAGGCATGACCCTTTGCTCTCCTGGCTGTAAGGATTGTTCATGAAAACAAAAACACTCCAACTTACTAAAGTATTTTCCAGCATCATTAGGACTTACATTAAATGAAGCGGTGCCACTAATAGGGACACTAGAATTATTTTCTGCAATGTAATTTGCAGTATAATCTTTTCCTATTTTTAAATTATAGGTTTTTTGTTCTGGATAAAAATCCCAGTTTAAATCTGATGAAACGTTTGCGTCGAACCTAACTTCTATAGTCTGATCCAGAACAAACTCGCTTTCAATTTGGGTAATGTTAGGAGTACCTCCAAAACCTGTGACCTTACAAAATAGATTGTATAAAGGAACAGATGCATAAGCCAAAAATAGCATGGCTAAGACAAGTGAAAAGAGGCCTACAGCTACTTTGTTATTTTTTTCTGATAGATAATTAAATATGTTGTTGATCATGATGGATAAGACATGTTTGATATTTTATATATAGTGTAAAGAAAAAATAAAACCATTAAGCTACCTAAAAAAACAGCTGTATATATATTTTTCTTTTTTGTTTTTTTATCAACCATTTACATTAACACACTATCAATTAGTAAAATTGAAAAAATATTAAACAAAAAAATAATAGAAAAATAAAAAAACTGTTGGGCTTTTTTCTCAAAATTTTGATCATCAGTTGGGGTATTTTTAAGTTTTAATGATAAAAAAATGAAAATTATGCTCAGAATTAATGCGGAAAAAGTATAAAAGTAAGAAAAAAATATTCCAAGGCCGACTGTAAATGGCATGAGTAAAAAACTATAGGTTACAATCATATTAAGTGTTTTTTTTGGCCCTACAATCACTGGCATCATTGGAATGCCTGCTTTTTTATACTCATTAGATTTATAAAGTGCTAATGCCCAGAAGTGTGGTGGAGTCCATAAGAATATAATCATAAATATTATTAATGGTTCATATGATAGTGAGCCTGTGACTGCCGCCCAACCAATCATTGGTGGAAAGGCACCTGCTGCTCCTCCAATGACTATATTTTGTGGGGTTCTTTTTTTTAACCATATTGTGTAGACGAATATGTAATAAGCTATTGTTGAGGCAAGAAGGCAAGCTGCTAAAAAATTTGAAACATAGTACAAGATAGTTACAGATAAGATAGAGAGAGAAGTTCCGAATATTAATGCGTTGGTGGGTGCAATAATTCCTGCGGGAATTACTCTATCTTTTGTTCTAGTCATTAACTTATCGGTATCACGCTCATACCACATGTTAAGAGCACCAGAAGCGCCCGAGCCTATTGATATAGCGAGAATGATCAAACAACTTGAATATATAGAGCTTTCAGCTGGAGCAATTAACATCCCAACAAAGCTAGTAAATATTGATAGTGACATAACTCTAGGTTTTAAAAGAGAAAAATATGCCTTTAGTTTAAAAGTCAGTCCACTGAGCAATTGCTGTTTATTTACTTCACGAATTAATGTTGTTTGTGACAATATTATGCCCCCTCCTATTACTTTATTTCAGGTAATTCTTCAAATTGGTGAAATGGTGGAGGAGATGATAAAGTCCATTCTAAAGTATCTGCGCCCTCACCCCATGGATTATCTTCACATTGTTCATTTTTCATAAATGCGTAAGCTAGCATAACAAAGAAAACTAAAAGCCCAATAGATGATAAATAAGAACCAATTGAAGAAACATAATTCCATCCTGCATAGGCATCTGGGTAATCAACGTATCTTCGTGGCATTCCCGCTAAACCTAAGAAGTGCTGAGGAAAAAATACAATGTTAACACCGATGAATGTTAACCAAAAATGTAATTTTCCAAGCCATTCTGAATAATTTCTTCCTGTCATTTTTCCAAACCAATAATAGAAAGCTGCAAATATTGCAAATACAGCACCCATAGAAAGAACATAGTGGAAGTGAGCAACAACATAGTATGTATCATGTAACGAATGGTCTATTCCAGCATTTGCTAAAACCACACCCGTAACACCACCAACCGTAAACAAAAATATGAATCCCATTGCCCATAACATAGGAGTTTTTAGCTCAACAGAACCACCCCACATCGTGGCAATCCAAGAAAATATTTTAATACCTGTTGGAACAGCAATAACCATAGTTGCAAATACATAGTATGCTTTGATGTCTGCACTCATTCCAACTGTATACATGTGATGAGCCCAGACAATGAAACCAAGGAAGCCAATTGAAACCATCGCATAAGCCATACCTAAATATCCGAACACTGGTTTTTTCGAAAATGTTGACACTACATGGCTGATAATACCAAAGCCTGGCAAAATTAGGATATAGACTTCTGGGTGACCAAAAAACCAAAATAAGTGCTGAAATAAAACTGGATCACCCCCAGCCTCTGCAGCAAAAAATGCCGTACCAAAATTTCTATCAGTAAGCAACATAGTGATAGCACCCGCTAATACCGGCAATGATAGTAATAAAAGAAAAGCAGTTACTAAAATAGACCAAACAAATAATGGCATCTTATGTAATGTCATTCCAGGTGCACGCATATTAAATATTGTTGTAATGAAATTAATTGCACCAAGAATTGAAGATGCGCCAGCTATGTGAAGTGAGAAAATGGCAAGATCAACCGCAGGGCCAGGAGCACCTAAAGAAGAAGATAGTGGAGGGTATAATGTCCATCCACCTCCAACACCATCTCCACCTGCAGTACCTTCAACGAATAACGATGCAATTAACAAAATGAAGGAAGCGGGCAAAAGCCAAAAAGATATATTATTCATTCTAGGAAAAGCCATGTCTGGTGCACCTATCATAAGTGGTACAATCCAATTTCCAAAACCCCCTATCATGGCTGGCATCACCATGAAGAAAATCATTATTAAGCCATGGTTTGTAACTAATACATTATAGAGGTTATGATCACCTCCTAAAATACCATCTCCAGGATACATAAGTTCGATCCGCATTATCACAGACATCACACCGCCAATAACACCAGCTATAATTGCAAAGATTAAATAGAGAGTTCCAATATCCTTATGATTGGTGGAATACAAATATCTCCTCCATCCAGTAGGGTGATGATCATGAGAATGATCTATAATATCTGGGGTAACATCTACCATTTATTTTCTCCTTATTTATCTAGCGGCTAATTTAATTTGTTTTTTATCAATAGAAGCATATTCTACTTTTGCATATTCAATCCATTCATCAAACTCTTCTTGTGAAACAACTTTAACATTAATTGGCATGAAAGCGTGTCTAGGACCACACAACTCAGAACATTGGCCATAGTAAACACCTTCATTATTAACCTTAAACCATGTGTCATTGATCCTTCCTGGGACTGCATCCATTTTAACTGCAAATGCTGGGATTGTCCAAGAGTGTAAAACATCATTAGAAGTTATCAATAATTTCACTACTTTGTTAACCGGAACTACAACTTGTGTGTCAGTTTCTAATAACCTTAGTTTTGGATCAGAGAGCTCAGAATCGTCTAACATATTTGCATCAATGGCAAAATCTCCATAGTCAGGGTATTCGTAAGTCCAATACCATTGGTGACCAGTAGCTTTAATCGTTATATCTGAATCTGGAATTGTTTCTGAAACATAGAGAATTCTAAATGATGGAATAGCTATGATAATTAATAATACTACTGGAATTACAGTCCATAAAATCTCAATAAGCGTATTGTGAGTTGTCGTTGATGCGACCGGGTTTTTTGCGCTGTTAAATCTAAAATAAACGAACAAAAGCAAGCCTAAGACTAATAATGAAATTGCTGTGATAATGGGCATAAGTATGTAAGAGTGAAAGTTCATTACATCCGCCATAAGATCAGTTGCAGGTTCTTGAAAACTTAGTTGCCAATCTTTTGGAAGTGTGTCTGCAAATACTAAAGCTGTACTTGCTAAAAATATTGATATTAATTTAATAATGTACATTACATTCACGACTTGATTTACTAGCTAAATATAGCTATTTTATTGAATTGCAATAGCAATTTTAATGGGAATAGTATTTATTTTGGTAGTAATTTTTTTGCGACAGAATGACGCAATTTTTTAATCAAATTTGGCTGATTTTAAAACTATATATTTATTATGATTAATAAGGACAATTCAAATATAAATATCGAAAGTATTAATACTGAAGAACTTTTCTTTAAAGAAAGTGACTTAACATCAGATTCAATTAATACAATAGTCAATGATTCTCTCCACAATGCAGATGATGGCGAGTTATTTATTGAATATTGCGAGAGTGAAAGTTTCGTTTTTGATGATAGAAAGCTAAAAAATGCATCATTTGATGTATCAAAGGGATTTGGGCTTCGAGCAATTGCGAATGAGGCAACTGGTTATGCACATTCATCTGATATTGATAAAGCGTCATTAAAAAGAGCAAGCGATACCGTTAGCTTCATTACTAAAAATAATAAAGGCAACTACAACTCAAGCTTCAATCGTACCAATAAGAAACTATACTCTGATTTAAACCCAGTAAATTCTGTTGATTTTAAAAATAAGGTTAAGACACTTGAAGAAATTGATAAATACGCAAGATCAATCAATCCTTTGGTTAAACAAGTTTCTTCCTCTCTCAGTGGAGAATGGCAAGTAGTAAGAATATATCGACCAGATGGCCTTCTTGTAGAAGATATCAGGCCTTTAGTAAGATTAAATATTTCAGTAGTCTTAGAAAAAAATGGTAGGCTCGAAACAGGAAGCCGGGGTGTTGGTGGCAGAGTAGATTATCAAAAGTTTTTGGAAGAGGATTATTGGAAAAAACAAGTTGATGGCGCTTTGAAGCAAGCAGAAATAAATCTTCAGTCAATCGACTCGCCCGCCGGAGAAATGGATGTTGTGCTTGGATCTGGGTTTCCAGGAATACTTCTACATGAAGCGATAGGACATGGACTTGAAGGAGATTTTAACAGAAAAAAAACTTCAGCTTTTTCAAATTTGATAGGTGAAAAAATTGCACATGATTCTGTTACAGTAGTTGATGATGGCACTATAGACTCTAGAAGAGGTTCTTTGAGTATTGACGATGAAGGAACACCAACAAGCTGCACAACTTTAATTGAAAATGGAATTCTTAAAGGCTACATGCAAGATAGACACAATTCTAATTTAATGGGGGTAAGCCCTACTGGCAATGGTAGAAGGGAGAGCTATGCTCATGCCCCAATGCCAAGAATGACTAATACTTATATGATGTCTGGAGATAAAGAGCCTGAGGAAATAATAAGTTCAGTTAAAAATGGAATATATGCTGTAGATTTTAGTGGCGGCCAAGTTGATATTACAAGTGGAAAATTTGTATTTTCTTGCACAGAAGCCTACAAAATTGTTGATGGAAAAATTGAACAACCAGTAAAAGGCGCAACTTTAATTGGTAATGGACCCGATGTTTTAAACAGGGTTTCAATGGTGGGCAATGATAGTGCAATGGATACTGGTATTGGCACTTGTGGTAAAGGCGGTCAAAGCGTTCCGGTTGGAGTAGGACAGCCGACAATGCTGGTTAATGATCTCACTGTTGGCGGTACTGCAAGATGATAATTAGAAAGATAATTCTGAATACAAATTGTTAAAATCTTTATTCCATTCCTCTTGAAAAGAATTAATTATTTTAGAGGCCATAACTTCTTTTTTATTTACTATATTAAATAGATACCCTAGGAACTGACTCTCACTTTCCCCACTATAATTAAATTGTTTTCTCTTTTCTAAACCATGCATAGAGATTTCTAATAACTCATTAGCGATATTCCAACCAGTCCTATTGTTTATTGATATCTTTAATCCAGATTTAGCACTATCTATTTTAAAATTTAAAATGTCATTTAAAGACCAATTTTTTACAATATCATTGGCAGCATCTAAGGTTTCATCATCATATAGTATGCCAGTCCACAATGCGGGTAGTGCACATAGTGATTTATAACTTCCAGCATCAGCACCTCTCATCTCTATATAAGTCTTTAATCTTACCTCAGTAAATATTGTCGATACATGAGTTTCCCAATCTAAAATAGTAATTTCATCTGAATTAATATCTTTATTTTTACCATCAAGCAGTTCTTTAAATGTGTATTCTGTAGTGTCAATATATGAATTGTTTCTACTTAAAAAATAAACAGGTACATTTAAAAGGTAATCGACATATTGCTCAAAGCTAAAATTCTTATCTAACATACCAGGTAAAATACCCGTTCGATCTTTATCAGTATTATCCCAAATAATACTTCGATAGGATAAATAACCATTAATATTACCATTTTTAAAAGGTGAGTTTGCAAATAGTGCAGTTGCTAAAGGTTGTAAAGCTGCTGAGACATTAACTTTCTTTGCCATATCAGACTCAGATGTAAAATCAAAATTAGCTTGGACTGTGCAAGTTTGATACATCATCTCAAGTCCAAGGCCACCAATTTTTTTCATGTAAGGGGTCATTATTTGCTGGTATCTTTTTTTTGGAACTTTAGGCATATCATTAAAAGTTCCTAGAGGAATATAACCAATACCCAAAAATCCAATGTCAAACTCTTCCTCTAGAGATTTGGTAAAACTTAGATGGTCATTTATTTCGCGACAAGTTTCATGAAGGTTATTAAGTGGTGCGCCTGATAACTCAAATTGACCACCCGGCTCAAGTGTAATACTTGCCTGGTTCTTATTAGCGCCAACAATTTGTTCATCTTCTATTATTGGATCCCAACCATTTTCTATAAATTTTTTTAAAACTGCTGAAATGCTCCTCTCTCCATGAAAAGGAATTAAAGAAAGATCTTTCTTGCTATAAATAAATTTCTCATGTTCTGTACCTATTTTTTCAGATCCTTTAAGTTTAATACCATCAGAAAAATATTGGATTAGATTATCTTTATTTAACATACTTTAATATTTTCCTTTACTAGAGCAGATGCAACTATCGCTGCTGTTTCACCTTTTAAAATATTCTTACCCAATGTTGCTTCAACAATATTATTATGCTCAAAAATTTTTTCCAATTCTAATTTTGAAAAATCTCCTTCTGGTCCGATCAATATTGAAATATTTTTTGCATGATTCTCTTTGATAATTTGATCTATAAACATATTATTATTTTGTACTGTACAAGCAATAACTACTTCATTGCTATCTATCTGTTTAATAAAATCATTAAAATTAATCGACTGGTAAATTTTGGGAATTGTTATTTGCCCAGACTGTTCAATTGCCTCAATCGCTATTAATCGTAAACGATCAATATTAACTTTTGATATATTGGTATGCTCCATTACAACTGGTTGAAATATATTTATACCAATCTCAGTACATTTTTGGATGAGTAATTCATTTGTATTTTTTTTAAGTGGTGAAAAATAAATTTTTATTGATTTAGAAGTTTCGGCATCTTTTATTTTGTTTAAAACGTTGAGTCTTAATGTCTTAGATCGAACTTCTACTATTTCGGCTAACCATTCACTTTGATTAAATACCAATATTTTTTCATGAATCTTACATCTAAGTACTTTTATCAGATAATGGGCTAGTTTTTCAGTAATTTTTATGTGTTTACCTGAAGTAATTTTTTCATCTAGATATATTCGATTTCTTGGTTTCATATCATTTTGATTATTAAAAATTAGATATTAGTTATAGTTTAATTCAAAGATGAATCATAAAATTAAATCATATATATTACTAATGCGATTGAATAGTCCTATTGGATCCATGTTGCTTTTGTATCCATGTTTGTGGGGTCTAATTAGTGCGTCTTCATCAATTGAGGAAATTCGACAGAATATCTTTCTTTTTATAATATTTATTTTAGGTGCTTTTATAATGCGATCTGCGGGATGTGTTATTAATGATATTTTTGATAGAAATATAGATATCCAAGTAGATAGAACCAAATCAAGACCTTTGGCTGATAAGTCAATATCTTTACATGAGTCAATTGTAATCTTTATCACACTCTCTTCAATAGGACTTTGCATCCTTCTAAGTCTTAATACACTATCGATCAAAGTAGGTTTATTATCATTTATATTATTAATAATTTATCCATTAACAAAAAGAATAACCTATTGGCCACAACTTTTTCTGGCTTTAACTTTTAATATTGGTGTCCTCATAGGTTATGCAGCTATTACAAATATTTTACCATTTGAAATTTATTTTCTATATGCAGCTGGAATTTTTTGGACACTTGGATATGATACAATCTACGCTTATCAGGACATAGATGACGATATCTCGATTGGAGTAAAATCTACCGCAATTTTATTTAAAGATAGTGCAAAATATTGGATCAGCTCATTCTATATTCTTATGTTGTCTAACTTGCTCATATTTGGATTGTTATCTAGTCTAGAAATGTCTTACTTTTTATTGCTAATCTTAATTTTATCTCACCAATTTTTTCAGATTAACAAGTTAGATATAAAAAGACCCGAAGTATGTCTTGCTATATTTAAAAGTAATAAGTATTTAGGTTTATTAGTTTGTTTAGTGTTATTATCAAATTATATTAACTAATATGGAATTTAAAAATTTAGCAGATCAAATAATAAATAAAACTAAGTTAGCTGGCGCAACAGATTGTGATATTGTGCTTGCTAAAGGGTCTAGTAAATCTATTGCCTATAGATTTGGAAAAGTTGAAGATGTTGAAGAGTCAGTAAGCAGAACTTTTGGAATAAGGGCTCTTGTTGGTCAAAAGCAATCGTTTGTTTCTTCGTCAAATTTTGAAGGGAAAAATATAGATATTCTTGTCTCAAAAGTAGTTGAAATGGCAAAGCTTGCCCCAGAAGATGATACTGCATGTTTAGCTAGCCCATCTCAGTTAGAAACTAAATTTGTCGATTTAGATTTGTGCCAAGAAAATGAGACGAAGACAGAATTAATGATTGAAAATGTTAAGAAGTGTGAAGATGCTGCTCTAAGCAGTGATGGGATTAAAAATTCAGAGGGATCTGGAGCCTCTTACGGCACTAGTGAATTTTTCTTAGCAACTAGTCATGGATTTATGGGTGGTTATAAATCGTCAAGTAACTCTATATCATGTTCTGTAATTGCAGGAGAAGGTGTTCAGATGGAGCGTGATTATGATTACTCGTCAGCTATACATTATGAAGATTTAGCTGAACCAGAGCAAATAGGAAAAAATGCCGCTAACCTTACTTTAAGAAGACTCAATCCAAGAAAGGTTGAATCATGCAAGACTTCAGTTGTCCTCGATAAAAGGATTAGTGGTCGAATTGTTAATTATGTTGCTAGTGCTATTTCTGGAAATGCGATAGCAAGAGGAACAAGCTTCTTAAAAGATAGCTTGAATAAACAAATCTTTAGAAAAAATATTTCAATAATAGATGATCCAAAAATTGTAAGGGGTAAGAACTCAAGTTTATTTGATGGTGAGGGTGTCAAAAATCAAAAAACTGAGCTGGTAAGTAATGGGATTTTAAAAACATGGATATTGAATACTGCCACCGCAAAAAAATTAAATTTAAAGACTACTGGACATGCCTCTAGATCAATCGGAGCACCACCCGGAACTGGAACAAATAATTTATTTATGGCTAATGGAATAATTTCCTATGAAGACCTTATAGGATCAATCAATAGAGGTTTTTATGCGACTGAGCTCATTGGTATGGGTGTCAATTTAGTAACGGGTGACTTTAGTGTTGGGGCTAGTGGATATTGGATTGAAAATGGTGAAAAAATATTTCCTGTAAGTGAAGTAACAATTGCTTCAAACCTAAAAGAAATGTTTCTAAATTTAACAGCCGCTAATGATTTAGAATTTAAATATGGCACAAATGCCCCCACTTTATGTATCGAAAATATGACATTAGCCGGAAAATAGCCTTATTTTAGTTGTTCTATTATTGGAATAATAAGTAGGTTGATGATAAATATATGTGTCATCTATGAGCAATTTTCAAATATTATCCAGGCTTTTTAAAGAAAGCATAAGGCCGCAAATTTTTAGGCTCTCATTGTCTTTTATATTTATGGCAATTATTGCCTTGGCAACTGGAGCAACTGCGTGGTTATTAGATCCAGCAATTGAAAAAATTTTTTTGGAAAAGGATGCTAGGATGATAGTCCTTATTCCGCTAGGAATAATATTAATTTTACTTATAAAAGGAATTGCAACCTTTCTTCAAGCTTCAATTATAACTGAAATAGGTCAAAAAATTATTGCCGATACTCAAATTAGAATGTTTAGTAAAATAACATATGCAGATTTGGGCTGGATCCAAAGTAAACACTCGGGCAAGTTTATTTCAAATTTTCTATATGATGTAAACTTACTAGAGAATGCTGTGAGTGGAAGTTTTGCAGGGGGTTTTAGAAACTTATTAACGTTGATATGTTTATTAGGTGTAATGTTTTACCAAGATTGGAAACTTGCCCTTATAGCAATAATTGCATTGCCATTAGTTGGTTTTTTATCAAGTAGGCTCGGAAAGAGAATGAAAAAAGCTGCAACTGGAATGCAAGCTGAAACTGGAACATTAGCGACCTTGTTATCTGAAAACTTAGATGGTACGAGGATTGTAAAAGCTTATCAACAAGAAGAAGTTGAAATCGAAAAGGTATCTGAATCTATTTATAGAAGAATGAGGCTTTTGGTTAAGGCTGCTAAAACAAAAGCTGCTGCAGCACCTTTTTCAGAGTTTTTAGCAGGTTTTGGAATTGCTGGTGCAATGTATTATGCTGGTATTAGGGGGTTGCAAGGAGAGTTACCTTTAAATGAGTTCATATCTTTTTTAGGCGCTATGATGCTTGCTTTTCAGCCACTACGTAGTCTTTCACAAATAAATACAATCATGCAGGAGGGATTTTCAGCGGCTACAAGGGTGTTTGAACTTCTGGATAGCCCCACTGACATAACAGAAAAAGAAGGATCAAATAAGTTAATCGTTAATGAGGGTAAAGTTAAATTTAATGAAGTTTCGTTGTCATATAAAGGTAGCAATGAAATTCTAAAAAAAATAACTTTATCTTTACCATCAAACTCAATAACCGCATTAGTGGGCCCGAGTGGCTCAGGAAAAACGTCAATTTTAAATTTAATACCTAGGTTTTTTGATCCACAATCTGGCGAAGTTTCAATAGACGACCAAGACATAAAAAAAGTTAGTCTTTCATCACTTAGGTCTTGTATTGCCTTAGTAAGTCAGGAGCCAATCTTATTTGATTTATCTATAAAGGAAAATATTGCATTTGGTCGACAAAATGCGAATTATGAAGAGATAATTAGTGCTGCCAAGTCAGCATCAGCTCATGATTTTATTGTAAAACTTCCTCAGGGTTACGATACAATGGTTGGTGAAAAAGGCTTTAGTTTATCAGGCGGTCAAAAACAAAGAATATCTATTGCACGAGCTTTTTTAAAAGATGCCCCTATTCTTCTTCTAGATGAAGCTACTTCAAGTTTAGACTCAGAGTCTGAGTTTGCTGTGCAAAAAGCAATTAATACTCTTATGAAGGACAGAACAACACTTGTTATAGCCCACAGATTAAGCACTATTGAAAATGCAGACAAGATAATTGTTTTGAGTGATGGAAACATTGAGGAAACAGGTACTCACTTTGATTTAATTGAAAATGCTGGTCTCTACAAAAAACTATATGAACGACAATTCTAAATTAGATGCTTAAGAAATTACTCAAAAACTTTTTAATAAAAAAATTTCTTTCTATTTGTGGAGCACTTTATATTTACTTTGTATATATTTCCTCAAAGAAAAAATTTATTAATAAAATTAATTTAGATAAATTATTAAATGAAGATATTTCTTTTATCTATGCCCTTTGGCATGATCAATTATTACTTTCTCCTTTAACATGGCAATCTAAGAAAAGGATTGATATATTAATTTCAAAGCACAGAGATGGTGACATGATTGCTGATTTAATAAAACTTCACGGCTTTAATTCTATTCGTGGTTCAACCAATAATCCAAATAAAGAAAAGGAAAAAAATAGCCTAATTAGTGTAAGAAAAATTCTCAAATCATTAAAAAACAATATATCAATAGGTATCACTCCTGATGGCCCAAGGGGACCAAGACATAAAGTTGGTGAAGGAACAATAAATATTTCAAGAATAAGTAATAAAAAAATCTTACCAATGTCTCTTGCGTGTAAGAAAAAATGGGTCTTAAACACATGGGATAAATTTATTGTTCCTAAACCTTTTAATGAAATATGTATTGTTTGGGGCGAACCACTCGACCCTCAATTTGATAAAATAGATATATCTACACAGCAGCATAACTTGGAAAAAAGCCTAATAAGCATTACAGAACTAGCCTCAAATCATATAGGCTCATAATTATGCTTTTAAAAATTTATTATTTAATATCTACATTATTAATACCTTTTTATAGCATTTATATAAATAGAAGGATTAAGTTAAAAAAAGAAGATCAAGAAAGGTACAACGAAAGATTCGGTAAGCCGAGTGTTGAACGTAAAAGTGGCGACCTCATTTGGATTCATGCGGCTAGTGTAGGTGAATGTCTTTCTGCATTGCCAGTGATTAATGAAATCGAGAAAATCACTTCAGTGAAACAGATCTTATTGACATCTGGAACAACAAGCTCAGCTCTAATCTTAAAGGGCAAACTTAGCTCAAAAACTATACACCAATATTTACCGCTAGATGTTCCATTATTTAACAGTCGATTTTTAAAATATTGGAGGCCTAAATCTGCAATTTTTATAGAGTCTGAAATCTGGCCAAATTTAATTCATCAAATAAAAAAAATGGGAGTAAAGTTGGCAGTCATTAATGGAAGGATGACTCTCAAATCTTATAATAAATGGCTTAGATTTAAGAAAACTTCAAAATTAATTTTTAATAATTACGATTTATGTTTAACACAAAATAAGGAAAGTGCACTATTTTATAAGCGACTAGGTATCAATCAAACTTTTTATACAGGTAATATAAAATTCAGTAGTAATAAGTTACAAGTTAATGAAGAAAATTATAATAATTTAAAAAATACCATGATAGGTCGCAAAGTTTTCCTTGCAGCAAGTACTCATCCTGGTGAAGAGATGATCATCTCAAACCTAACTCAGAAAATAAGAAATACGAATAGAGAATTTTTATGTATTTTAGTACCACGACACCCGAATAGATCCAACCTAACAAAAGAGATACTAAATTGTAAATTTGCTACAAGGTCTAAAAATGAGACGATTAATGATGATACTGATATTTATTTAGCAGATACTTTTGGCGAGTTAGGTCTATTTTATAAGTTAGCTGATATTACTTTTATAGGTGGAAGCCTTGTACCTCATGGTGGACAAAACCCTATTGAAGCTGCTTATTTTTGTAATAATATATTTCATGGTAAACATATTGAAAACTTTTTAGAAGTTTATGAAACCCTAAATCATTTACACATCACTGAATTAGTTGATAATCCAAGACAGCTTCAGGTAAAAATAATGAAATGCTACAATGATTTGCCTGCAAATGAAGAAGAGCTAAAAAGAAAAATTGATATTGAGTCAGCTGATATAATTAGAGATACAATGCAACATCTCAACACTAGTATTTTAGTAAATGATTTATAAAATTTTAAATAATTTTTTTTTAAATATTTGGTATAGTAAAAATTTAATCTATACTTTTATTTCTTTTATATTTTTACCCCTTTCGATTATTTATTATATTGTTTTCAATATTAAAAATTTTTTTCAAAAGCAACATCATTTTAACATACCGATTATTTGTATAGGCAATCTTGTTGTTGGAGGCTCAGGTAAAACGTCAGTTGCACTAAGTATTATTAAAATGTTACCTGATAAAAAAATTGTTGTGCT
>ERZ802830.1824-NODE-1824-length-19933-cov-8.59629_pt1 | contig 19933 bp, 19 predicted proteins | sample MGYA00345654_ERZ802830 | MGnify/ENA primary metagenome ERZ802830 (study PRJEB30503, sample SAMEA104212375) | marine metagenome | biome: Westerlies Biome; feature: [SRF] surface water layer (ENVO:00010504) within the epipelagic zone...; material: water...
GTAAACGCTGAAACATCTTTGTTCTCAAAAGCTTTAGTTAAATCTAAAGGCGAACCGCACAAAGGAATATCACTAGGGTAAATTGCCTCTATACTTTTTAACTTAAACGATCTAACTTGTCTATTGGATGGGTCATCACACACTGCAGGAATAATACTTACCCAAATGGTCTCACTTACATTAGGATTGGTTGATAGATATTGAAAATTAGGTGAGGTATTATCATAATCATCTAAAGCATTTGAACCATTTTCAGCATCAATTTGAGAATTGTGATAGCTAATATTGTATATTGGAATCCCATTATCATAAAGTGCCACATCTGGTCCAAATAATTCTTCAAACGTAAAGATAAAATCCCCTCCTGCACATTTAAAATCAACTACAGGTAACAAATCCTCGTCTGTAATTTCCTCTAAAGGCTCAAAATATTCTATTAAAATCTCATCACTTATTACACATCCGTTAATATCAATTTCATAACCATAAAGCCCTTCTCCTCTATCAGCATCTTGAATAGTATTTGTACTTTCTAAAACTACTCTTGATGAAACATCATTAGGGTCGGTTTGAAACCACCACTGGTGAGGTGTTCCCTCAAAACTTGTTTGCATTGTTAAGATTTCCCCAGGACATAAGGCTGGTGCAATATCATCCTTACCATCATTGTCTTGATCGCCAACTTGAATTACAGAATTACGTTTATCCAAACCAAGATCACCTCCTAAATCAATTTTATTAATAAAAACAGCATTATCCCAATACTCGTCAAAACCATCTGCCACAACCAATTTCAACTTATAGGTTTTAAAAGGCTCTACTGTTGCTTTGGCCTCCATAGGGACGGTTCGCCCCTTTCTGTTAATTGCTGAGGTTCTAGAATCTGTTCCTAATTGAGAATTTTTAGCAGCTCCATACAACTCCCCAAAGTAAGTTTGAAATGGCTCTAAATCAGTTCCGTTTGGGTGGGTAAAACAATTGACATATTGTGCACTTTTTATAGTGGTTGGCCCAACATACAATCCATTGTCAGGAATGTTGGAAGTTGCATCTACTGGCCAATTTGTGGCTGTTTCAGGAATAACTGCCAAGTTATATCTTATAGCTCCAGGTTTATTTATAAATTCTCCTGGATTATTTTGATCTTCAATTTGTTCAGTTAGGAAAAAACCAAAAGAATCTGTGATACTATACAAACATTCAAATTCCCCACCATACTCATTTGAGGCAAGTAGGTAATCAATCTTAATCTCGTTACTAGGTGCTGTAAAAACAAACTCAACACTACTAGAATTATAAGTATTACCGCTAGTAATTTCTGTTAAATCATCATCACCTGTCCAAGATTGTGTCCCTCTTGAACCTAAACCAGAAGTTGGCTGCCCTATACCATTCCTTGGAGGATCTTGTTGTGGTCCTTCCACCTCTTTAGAATAACCGGAAGTTAAAACGATGCCTTGTTCGTAAGGGAATGTATCTGATGAATTTTCAAAATAACCTATACTGGCATTTTGAAGCGAATTACTGCCAGATGTTTCTTTAATTTGTGTAATTAAACAATGGTAATCATCTGGGAAAAGTCCTAGAATTTCTTTTGTAACACCATTTTCTGTTGGGATATTACCCCCATATAATAGAGCCTCTAAATTGGAAAGGTTATTTCTAGTAACTGCAGGATACACATCCACTTTAGGTGTCAAAACTCTAAATTCTATCATTTCCTCATGATAACACCCAAAAGAATCATAAATCCTTAAAAACAATTTATTGTTGAAATAACCGTCATCATCAAAAGTGTAATAATCAAAAGCATATCTCAATTCTGGACTAGTAGTTGTAATGGTTTCCAGAACCACTTGATTATCAATTCTGTGGTCATCTACAAAAATCCATTCGTAATAAACACCATTAGCATTTTTCGGAAAATTAAGGTTCTCTGCCTTAAATAGAACTGTATTATCCTTTTTGACCTCAACAAAATCTGTCAAAGGATCATCAATATCATTCTCAGGAAACCCTGCGGGGTCGTAAACCAAATCGCCATCTATGTCTTGGCAACACGACAAATTGGCTTTCCATCCACTAGCTTGATCAAGACCGGAAATAAATCTTATGGTAATACAGCCACTGTCAGACATTGCCGTAAAGCTTACTCCTGTTAATTCGTTCTTCTCAAAATAATTGTCTGTTCTTGGCTTAGGGAAAATTGTTATAGGATCAGCAGCTTCGCTATCTCCATCATAAAGATACATTTTTGATACGCCAGAATTTCCTAGGAAGAATTCCTCAAAATCTATATTCAATTTTTCTCCAGGACTTTCTGTACACAACGTAATGGTATAATCTTCAAAAATATCATAATTCCCGGGGGTCTGCGCACTTGCTCCTGAATCTAAAAAAACACCTCCACAGGTTTGCACCATTTGACCATCTGTAGAGATGTCCAAAAGAACATCTTGGGACATTGCACTTTTGGCAATTAAAATTAAAACACAAAATAATATTAAACTATAGTTTTTAGATTGGTTAAGACCAAGAGGGGGTGTACTCATAGTTTCTCGCAAACGATTGAGCGTTGTTTTAAAACGCGTATCTATTTTATCTAATTTATTAACTAATCTCACGAATTAATGTCAAACATAAAAAGTGTTAAACAAACGTTTAACAAGGTTTAAATAACTTAAAATTCTGGTTAGATTAATTTTGGAATTGCAAATCTAAGTGTAATATGTCAAAATCAAATATCCAATGCTATTAAATATTGATAAAGCCTCTAAAATTTACATAAATTGAAAAATTTGAGGTAATTTTCCGCTTTTTTTACAAATCAAACCCACTTAAACTAACTTTCTTATGAGTTTGTTTTAGTACTTTTGCAAAAAAAAATAATGCAATTCAAAATAACAATTACTCCAACCAACAATGAGCATATTGTAAAATTTGAAGCCAATACGTTTATTACTAAAAACGAGAGTTTTGAATATAATAATATAGACGAGGCTAAAAATTCGCCATTAGCGCAACAACTATTCTATTTGCCTTTTGTAAAAAAAGTATACATTTCTGGAAATTTTATTGCAGTTGAGCGTTTTAATATCGTTTCATGGAGTGACGTACAAAATGAAGTTGCGGAACAAATTGAAAACTATTTAAATGATGGAGGATCAGTAGTTAATTCAGAGGCTGTTTCAAAGAAAGTTCCTGTAACTGTATATGCCGAAAGTACTCCTAATCCTGGGGTAATGAAATTTGTAGCTAATAAAAAACTGGTTACAGATTATTATGAATTTACATCTATTGAAGAGGCCAAAGATTCACCATTAGCTACAGAATTATTTCACTTTCCTTTTGTAAAAAGTGTTTTTGTTGAAGAAAATTTTGTGTCAATCACCAAATATGATATTACTGAATGGGATGGCATAATTATGGAACTAAGAGAACACATAAGAGCCTTTATTGAACAGGGTAAAGAGGTCATTTCTGAAACGGCTGCAAGTGCATTGGAGAAAACACCAGAACATAAAGATCACCAATTTGAAAATCTAGATGATATAAGCAAAGAAATCATAAACATCTTAGAGCAATATGTAAAACCTGCTGTTGCAAGTGATGGTGGAAATATTGAGTTTCAATCCTACAACCCGGAAACTAAAGTAGTACAAGTCATTCTTCAAGGCGCTTGTAGCGGTTGTCCTTCATCAACTTTTACACTTAAAAACGGGATTGAAAATATGCTTAAAGAAATGCTTCAAAACAAAGTTGAATACGTTGAAGCTATTAATGGTTAATATTATTTTTTTATTTAAAACAACCTAAATTATTTATACACTATGGACTTAGAAAAAATGTCTGAACAAGGCTTAGACCTAATTATGAATTATGGGCCAAAACTACTTATGGCCGTTGCTTTTTGGATCATAGGATCCTGGATTATTAAAATCTTGCTTAAAGGTGCAGATAAAGTCATGCAAAAAAGCAAGTATGAAGACACCTTAAAGAAATTTTTATTAAACCTAATTACATGGACTTTAAAGGTTGTACTAATAATTTCTGTTCTTGGAACGTTAGGTGTTGAAACTACTTCTTTTGCTGCTATCTTAGCGTCTGCAGGTTTAGCTGTTGGTTTAGCGCTTCAAGGCTCTCTATCTAATTTTGCTGGTGGAGTTTTAATCATGATTTTTAAACCTTTCAAAGCAGGTGATTACATTGAAGCTCAAGGATTAGCTGGAAGTGTGAAAGAAATTGAAATATTCACCACAAAATTAACAACACCAGACAACAAAGAAATTATTATTCCTAATGGTACGCTTTCTAATGGTAATATTACTAACTATTCAAGCCAACCTACACGACGTGTTGACTTAAGCTTTGGTGTTGGATATGACTCTGACATTAAGAAAACCAAAGAGGTGCTTATGGAACAAATTACTAAGCATCCATTGGTGTTGAAAGAGCCAGCTCCAACAGTTAATCTTGCGGAATTAGCAGATAGCTCTATAAACTTTAATGTAAAACCTTGGGTAAATAGTGCCGATTACTGGACTGTATTCTTTGATGTCACTGAAAGTACAAAAGAGGCATTAGATGCAGCAGGCATTGAAATTCCTTACCCACATGTTCAAATGAAACAAGGATAAGACTATTTTATTTTGAAGATTTTAAAGCGATAAATTCTTTGAGATAAAAAGGTTCAAAATAAGCGACATCTTCGGTGTCGCTTTTTTTATACTTTTCATACGATAATTTAGCCATTTCATTAGCTGATGGGAAACTTGTATCAAAAAACACTGCATTTTCGTGTTGTAACACTGCTTTTACTTTATCAACCGCATTCCCATTAAAATAAAGTTTATGTTTTTGAAGTAAATCAGCAAAAGAATTTTCATCAATTATTTTTGCATTAGTAGTTTCTATTGTATTATATGCTTTATCATAAACAGCCGCATATACCTCCATGCGTCTTGCATCAAGCATAGAAACGATATAGCCATCATAAATTTTAACTTGATGCGACAATACATCAAGCGTAGGCACAGCAATTAATGGAATATCTAATGCATAACAAAGTCCCTTAGCCGCTGAAACACCAATTCTCAAGCCTGTGTAAGAACCAGGACCCTCGCTTACAGCAATAGCATCAAGATCTTGCATTGTAATTTGTGACTTGGAAATAAGTTCTTCTATAAACACGTGCAGTGACTCAGAATGGGAATAATTTTTATTATTGAGTGACTTCTGAGTGATTACAACACCTTCTTTAGCGATACAAACTGAACAATTTGTTGTCGTAGTTTCGATATTGAGAATTAATGCCATAACTCTAAAAACTAATCTTCTTTTTTTGTTTTTAATTGTGATATTTTATCACCAGTCTTTAATGATTTACTTACCATAGCGTATGGACCGGTAATAACCGTGTCTTGATCTTTTAGCCCAGAAAGCACCTCGATATTTGAGTCATCTTGAATGCCAGTTTCAACAACTCTTAATTTAGCCTCGTTGCCGTTTTTAACAAATACACATTCAAAAAGTTCATCTGATGTATTTACCTTTTCCTTTGTGTAAGACGCCTTTGACGAAAGCGTATCAGTTTTAACAACTATAGCGCTAATAGGAACAGTTACAGCATCAGATTTAGTTTCGGTAATAATATCCACAGTGGCAGTCATTCCTGGTCTAAATGGTGCATAATTTAAAGACTTCCCTTCTAATAACTCTGTATATGAAGATTTTAAAATTTTAATTTTTACCTCAAAATTAGTAACCTGGTCAGCAGATAGATTCGCAGCGGATGCGTTAGATATTGCTGTAACTAAGCCTTTGAAAGATTTTTTTAAATAAGCATCAACTTCTACTATGGCAGAATCACCCACATTAACCTTAACAATTTCGTTTTCGTTAACATCAACCTCTACTTCCATATCATTCAAGTTGGCGACTCTTAACAATTCTGTACCTGCCATTTGTTGCGTACCAACAACTCGCTCTCCAAGCTCTACATTTAAAAGTGAAATGGTGCCATCCATTGGAGCATAAATGGTTGTTCTTCCTAGATTGTCTTTAGCTTCATTTACAGATGCTGCAGCACTTTTAACACTGTAGTAAGCTGATTTTCTTGCTGCTTTTGAGGTTTCGTAAGCAGCAATACTTCTATCCCATTCTGCTTTTGATATTACTCCTTTTGCAAACAAACTTTCATTTCTTCTATAATTCGCTTCTGCTTCTTTCAAAGAAGCCTCCGCTTGCGCTAAACTGGCTTTAATATTCTGGTATGTCGCCTCAGATCTGTTTAACATGGACTGAATTATATCGGGATTAATCTTTACTAATAAATCACCCTTTTTAACTTGCTGTCCTTCTTTTATTGGTAGAGCAATAATTTCACCCGAAACCTCACTTGATAACTTGACTTCAACTTCTGGCTGTATTTTTCCAGTAGCAGATACTTTTTCTACAATTTGTGATTTACTAACCGCTAACCATTCTACTTTTTTAGATAAGTCGTTTTTTCCAACCCAACCCATTTTTTTGGCCACAACAAGAAGAGACAAAAGAATAACAATTGAGACTGTTATAAGGATGATGTTCTTTTTTTTCATTAAGATTAATTTAAGTTTGAAATAGGTACACCAAAATACAATTCTAGTACACTAAGTTTAAAAAGGAAATCGTATTTAGCTCTATTTTCTTCAATATTTGCTGTATCAAAACGTTGCTTTGACTGGCTAAAATCAAAAGCATTTGTTAAACCTACGTCATAGCGCTCTTTAGCATATTCGTATGCCAGTTCTTGAGACTTTAATGCGGAAGTTGCAGCTTCGAAAGCTTTCAGAGCGCCTTTAGCATCAACATAAGCTTGATATACATTAGATTCTAGATCAAGTTTAGCCTGCTCCAAGACGAACTCTTGCCTTAACAAGTTAATTTGGTTACGTTTTACATTGTTTCTGGAAGACATTCCGTTAAAAACTGGTACGCGTAATTGAAAACCATAACTTATACCATCATTTAACGATAACTGGTCCATAAAAGGCAATGCATCTACTTCTTGTAATATAGTATTAGGCACTTCTGCTAAAACTCTATCATTTGTAGCTTCAACATAACCTATTTGAGTAGTGACTGATGGATTATCTGGATCTAAAGCGGTCTGAACACGTTTAAAATCTGACTCTCTCGTGTTATAATTTAAGAACCCATTTAAAGTTGGATAATAAGCGCCCTTAGCAATTTGCACATTTTTTTGAGCAATTGCCAACTGTTGCTCAGCAATTTTCACCTCAGAACGGTTTTCCTGGGCGTTAGCTAGAATTTCATTGATATCCTTTGAAATTATGTTTTGATTAATTAATCCAATTTCTAAATCTTCAACATCAAAAGTTTCATAATCTTTAATTAGAAGTAATTGAGCTAAACTAATTAGGGAAATTCTAACTGCATTTTCAGCAACCACCATTCTTTGCTTTTCAGCAGTGTTGGTAGCCTCTATTTCTAATAAATCGCCTTGAGGAAGCACACCAGCCTCAACTAAATCCTTTGTTCTTTTAATCTGTTCCATTGTCACTTCATTCTGTAAAGCAATAGACTTATAATTGGCTCTATTTAGGAGAACTTGCAAATAAGAATTTGCTACAAATAGTGAAATATCATCTCTCATTTTACTCAAACCATATTGAGCAGCCAGTTTATTTAATTCAGCTCTTTGAATAGATCTGAGATTAGTTAAACCTTGAGAGAGACTAATTCCTAATGTTGCATTGTACGACGAGTTTCTTGAAGTCTGAGTTCTTAGAATTCCTGTAGTAACATCTTGAGTTAAACCCGTATTCCAAGCATTAGAAGCTGAAACATTTACAGATGGTAAATAATTACCAAAAGCATCGCTTTTAGATATCTCTGCAAGATCTTCATCCAATTTACTTTGCTTAATAGAAATGTTATTTTCTAAAGCGTAATTTACACATTCTTCCAGTGTCCATTTTTTTTGAGCGTTACTTTGAATGCCAATTAAAATGATAAGTGTATATACAAGTTTTTTCATAACTGCTTATATGTCTTAAAAAAAATAATTTGTTACAATAAATTTAATTTCCGTAACCCTTAAAACCCTTTACTCTATTCCAAACCTTTATTTGTTCTCCCTCTTTAACCCCTTCAATAACTTGAACGTTAATCCCATCACTAAGACCTAATTTTAAGTCTCTCTTAGCGAACTGTTGTTCTGATTCTTCTATCTCAACAAAGGGTAATTTCGTTTTTGGGTCATATTGTACAAGAGCTTCCTTAATGGTTAGAACATTTTCAACCTTGTCAAGAATTATAGAGGCGTTTGCACTTAATCCAGCTCTAATAAATGTATCTTTTGCATTAGTCAATGTCCCTTTTATTTCAAATTGAATAGCCCCATTTTCAGCCACACCTTTAGGAGCAATATAATCTAATACCGCTTCGAAAGTTTGATTTTCTATAGCGCCAATTGTTATCTCTAAAGGAAGTCCTTCTTTAATTTTTCCAACTTCGCTTTCATCAACTTTTCCTTCAAAAATCATTTTATTAATATCGGCAATAGAAGCTATAGTGGTTCCTTCATTAAAGTTGTTTGACTCTATAACCTGATTTCCTGTTTTTACAGGAACATCTAATATCATTCCTGAAACTGTTGCCCTTACTTGAGTTTGAGCCACATTGCCCAAACCAGACGTAGAACCTGTTTTAATTATATCATAATTTTGTCGTGAAGAATTTAAATTAATTTTTGCTTGTTCGTAGCCTTGTTTTGCTGTTAAATAAGCATTGTTAATCCCTTCAAAATCATTAGATGAAATCACTCCTTTATCAAATAAAGCTTTTTGCCTATTGTAATTTTTTGATTGAGTTTCTAAATTAATTTTTGCAGTCTGTAAAGCCGTTTCACTGGATGCAATCGCATTTTTTGCACTGGCTAATGCAGACAAACTTGGAATAACTCTAATTTTTGCAATGAGATCTCCAGATTTAACATAATCTCCAGCCTCTATAAAAACTTGCTCAACAACACCAGAGATATTAGGTTTAATTAAAATTTCTTCTTCTGGAACAATACTTCCAGTTGCAACAGTTTTTAACACAACCGTTTCTGTTTTGGGAGACTCGGTAGAAAACTTTACAGGATTTTCTTGATTTTTATTCCACAACCAAATTAATGCTGTAGTAAAACCTACTAGTATTAATGCCAGAACTATGACTGTTTTTATTCGCTTCATATCTAAATATTAGTTTACTTTATTATTCAATTCTTAATGCGTCCACTGGTTTCATTTTAGTTGCACTATTTGCGGGAATCAATCCTGCTAAAACCCCTGATACAATTAATATAATTAAGGCTATAAATACTATGGATAAGCCCACAGATGGATTTGCAAAGTTATCTACGGGACCATTCAGGTCTAATAAATAATTAACAAACCATATAACCAAAACAGAAAATGAGATTCCTACCATTCCAGAAAGTATTGTTAGAATTAAACTCTCTTGTAAGATTTGTGATTTAATTTCCCAAGGGGAAGCACCAAGAGCGCGTCGTATACCAATTTCTTTGGTGCGCTCCTTAACAACGATTAGCATTATATTACTTATACCAATAACTCCAGACATTAATATTAAAGTCCCTACAAAAAAGCCAACTACAGTAAGAATAGAAAACAAACCTGTTATCTTTTTAAAGTTTTCAGCTAAATCCCTATGTCCTATAGCTCTTTTATCGTTAGGATGTATTTTGTGGCGTTTTCTTAAAACATTAAAAACTTGTTCTTTCAAATCAGTAATGGATACATTGTCTTTTGCTGTGATTGCCATCCAAGCCACTTCTTCGCCTTTATTAAAAGCTTGACCAAATGTGGTAAAAGGAATGTAAATGGTGTTGGCTTCCTCTTCCTGATCCCCTTGACTATTACTTTTCTTAAAAACGCCAATTACACTAAAATTTACACCATTAATCTTGATGTATTTACCTATGGCATTTTCTTGTTTGTCAAACAGACTTTTTACCACACCTTTGCCTATCACACATACTTTCCTTTTGGTATTTATATCTGAGTAATTAATAAATCGCCCTTGTAAAATGTCTAAGGGGTCTTGAAAGATATATTCAGGATAATCTGCATCTACTTGAAATGCACCAGTTTTTGTTCCATAGGTTACATTATTTGCACCTTGGTAGCCACCTAATCTGTTTCTTGGAGAAACATACTTTAAACCTGGTACCTCCGCTTTAATAGCTTCTACATCAGACAATTTATATCTAAATCTTCGACCTCTTGGTAAACCTTTATAAGAAATGGTGGTGCCTTGAGACCAAACAAACATAGAGTTAGTAGCAAAATTTCCAAAGTCCGCCACCACTCCATTTTTTAAACCATTGGTCATGGCTAGAAGCAAAACTAGTATAGCAATACCCCAAAACACACCAAAAGCTGTAAGAAACGTTCTTAATTTATTGGTATTTAGAACCTCAAGAATCTCATTGATTCTTTCATTTTTTGCAAAACTATTCATGTCTTAGAGCAATTATAGGTTTAATTTTTGCAGCTTTGTATGCAGGAATGAAGCCTGCAAATACACCTGAAATTACAAGAACAAAAACCGTTGTTAATGCCGTTGCAAAATGAACCTGAGGGTGTTTAATAAAATCGTTATCTATAAAAGGATTTATAATCTCTAAAACTGAAAGCCCAAGAATAAGTCCGAAAAATCCAGAAAATAAAGTCACAAAAATAGCTTCTTGTAAAATCATTCCAATTATAGATATGGGAGTGGCTCCTAAAGCTTTTCTTATACCAATTTCTTTAGTTCTTTCTTTAACTATGATAAGCATAATATTACCAACGCCTACTACACCAGCTATTATTGTTCCTAAGCCAACAAACCAAAATACTAGTGCTACCGTGTCTATTAAAGAATAAATTTTCTGAGCCTCTTCCATGGTGTTATAAATACGAACAGCACCTTGATCCTCTGGGTCAACAAAATATTTTAGCTTAATATCATTTTCAATTTGATTTGTTAATTGATTAGATACAGCTACTGCTTTTTTAAGATTGTCTTGCATCCCAACATTGAAAGTCATACTTCTTATATTATCTGCTCCATTAAATGCAATTTGTGCAGCACTTAGAGGCACAAACACCCTACTCTCTTCTCGTTCTCCACCTGGATCTGTATAAACTCCAACCACTTTAAAGTTAATCCCCATCACTAAGACATATTCCCCAATGGGATTACTTTTTTTGAAAAGCTCATTTTTGACCACATTACCAATTACAACAACCTTCTTAGACTCGGATATGTCTGATTGGTTTAAAAAACGTCCTGAAATAATACTAGCGTTTTCAATAAATTGATGATCCGGATACACCCCTTGAATACGATAATTTCCCAGTTCCTCTTTATAGTTTACAGTACCTCCCCATATGAAATAGGATGCAGATTTACGTTCAAAAAACGAATCATAACTTGATGATATATTCGAAAAATCATTATTCTTAAGCTGAATGTATCTTCCAGGGTTAAGCCCTTTGTACCCTTTTGTTGTTCTTCCAGTTCTAATGAGCACACGATTAGCCGCATCCTCTTCAAACTGTGAAGAAACACCGTTTTTAATAGCTGTACTAAATCCCAATAAAATTACAAGAATGAAAATCCCAGAAGCAACAGAAAGCCCCGTTAAGAATGTTCTGAGTTTATTTTTTTTTAGAGTTTCAAAAACCTCTTCCCAACGTTCTATATTAAACATAGCTAGAAGCTCTTGTTTGTTCAACTTTAATATCGTCTATAATTACACCATCTTTTAGGTTTACAATACGCTCAGTCATTTGTGCTATATCATTCTCATGAGTGACAATTAAAACGGTTTTTCCTTCATCATGAATTTTCTGAATTAAGTCCATGACTTCATAAGATGTTTTGGTGTCCAAAGCACCTGTAGGTTCATCTGCTAATAGCACTTTAGGTTCTGTAACTAATGCTCTAGCTATAGCAACACGCTGTTTCTGACCACCAGACATTTCGTTAGGTAAATGTGTAGACCAATCTGATAAACCAACTTTTTCAAGATAATACATGGCCTTTTCCAAACGCTCTTTTCTCGGAACACCTTTGTAATATAGTGGTAATGCTACATTATCAAGAGCAGATTTGAAGTTGATTAAGTTGAACGATTGAAAAATGAAACCTAAAAATTGATTACGGTATTGTGCCGCAATTTTTTCATTCAATTGCCTGATTAAAACGCCATCGAGTGTATATGAACCACTATCAGCTTCATCAAGCATTCCTAAAATATTTAATAATGTAGATTTTCCTGAGCCAGAAGACCCCATAATGGATACCAACTCACCTTCAGAAACCTTGAAATCAATACCCTTAAGAACTTGAAGTTGATTTGTTCCCATTTGGTACGATTTATTAACATTTTTAATTTCAATCATAAGTAAAAAATCACCAAACAATATTAAGGCAATTATCTTATTTTTTTACTAAAAAACTGTTAATTAAGCGGCTATTGTTTAACCTTAAAGAATTTCCAATATATTATAAAACCTCTACCTGCCACTAGTATGTAGGGGAATGCCATCAAATAAACTATTCCATTATTAACACCTTCTGCCATATTTGAATCTGTTTCACTTTCTAAAACAGCTCTACACATAGCACATTGTGCACTACTAAAAGCACTAAATAAAAAAAATAATATGGTTATTGATAGATTATTCATTCTAATAATAAGGTGAAATCATAATATAAACTATAACACCTGTTACAGCTACATATAACCAAATTGGGAATGTAATTTTGGCTATTTTTCTATGACCTTCAAAATTACCTGCTAAAGCCCTTACATAAGTAATCAATACAAATGGAATTACTGTTACAGATAAAAGGATATGACTAAATAGTATAAAATAGTAGATGTACTTTATTGTTCCCTCTCCACCATATTTAGTTGGATCACTAGTCATGTGATAAGCAACATACATAACTAAAAAGGCAACAGACAAAATCAATGCTATGTTATTAATTCTTTTATGCAAAGCAATCTTTTTATTTTTTATTGCGGTTAGAGAAATTAATAATAACACCGCAGTAATACCATTTGTAGTAGCATATATGGGTGGTAAAAATGATAGCGATTCTACATTGGGAATTCTGATTGTAAATAGCAATGCAACTGCTAGAGGAATTGCAATTGATAAAACAATAATCCAAGGTTTAAATTTTTTCTCTTCTGGCGTAGTTGTGTTAGTTGTCATTCTTCTAATAATTTTAAAATATCTTGTTTTAATATTGAAATTTCTTCTTTTTGTCCATCATCGCCGTAACCCTCTTTTTCACTTACTATCCCTTTGTAAAAAATCTTTGGATTTCCATAATCATCAAGTCTTGATCTGATAAAGCCCTTTTTATCAATAAGTGCAAAATTACCAGAGTGTTCAAACCCTCCAGCTACTTCAGGGTTTTCTCCAGCATAAATGTTAAAGCCTAAATTTGCTAAGTCATATATCTTAGACTTGTCTCCAGTCATTAAATGCCAATTAGAATTTGAAACACCATACTGATCTGCATAAGCCTTTAAAACGTTAGGAGTATCATAATCAGGATTAATCGTAAATGACGCAACACCAAAGTCTGATTCCTTGATAAAGTTATCCTGAATTTGAATTAAATTGTTATTCATTTTAGGGCAAATACTTGGACAAGTTGTGAAAAAGAATTCAACGACATACACTTTTCCAGAGTAATCTGCATTACTAATTGTCTTTCCGTATTGATTTACAAAACTAAATTCTGGAACTTTTTTGGCTACTCCATTAATCTCGATAAAAGATAAATCTGAAAGCTTATTACTGTTTTGTGTAGAAATCCCATTTGATCGACTTTCATTATTTCTAATAATATCGCCTTCATTGTATCTGTTTACAATTTTAGGAATGAAAAGAATACCAAAAACTAGAACAATAAATGCTATGCCTATGTATGAATAATTTGCTTTTGATTTCATATCACTTTTTTAAATCACTGGCTCTTCTGGAATTTGAATCAAAATTACCTTTACGTTTTTGACGATATTCTGTAAATAAAATCCGCATATCTTCAGACATTTTATTTTTGATATCTGCAACCTCAATACAATCATAAGAGTATAAAGGATAAGATGGTGAAGCTTTAGATTTCTCTTGCTTTGACCTGTCATCTAGTCGGCCACGTTGCATTAATTCTTTGTCTATAATATATACGTGGTTGGATCCTAAATCATCATTCAAAGCAAAATCTGAATTTAAATAGCTGAAAAAATTACCAATAGCAAAATCACTACCTGTTAAAAAATGCCAATATTTGAGTGACTCATACTGGGTTAACTCAGCCTTTAAAGTATCTATTTGGGCCCTGGATTCATCTGAAGCAATCGCTACAATTTGAAACTTTTTGAACCCCTTAAACTTATCGTAAACTAATTCTTTAAGATTTGAAGATGCTGTCACATAATTCATAGGAGAATTTCCCAAAAAAAGTACAACTGTAATATGATCTTCTAACCTTAGAACATCTCCTTTTAAAGTTTTAAGTCCAATAAATTCATTACATGGTTGATTGTTTACAATATCTAAAGGTGTGTAATGATGTTTCGCAGGATACAAAAACAATAAAAATGTAACCGGTAGAAAAAACAGAATACTTAAAACTATATTTCTTTTAAATCGAGATACTTGCATTGTGCAAAAATAAAAAAGACGGTTTAAATAAACCGTCTTTTTTGTATGATTAATACTAATTAAAAATCCCTTTTTATATATCCAGATGAATATACACTCTCAACATAGTTACCTTCTTGTAATAAAATAAATATCAGATAACAAATCAAGAAAATTGCAGTCCATACTACGGCTCGACGTAATCCTTTAGTTTCGTCTCTCATGTGCATAAAATCCCATGTAATGTAATAGGCTTTAACAATAGTTAAAATGATGAAAATCCAGTTTAGAAGTTTCATTCCTAAAAAGGAGTTCATTAGGGACTCCGGTTTATAAATCCCTAAAACAACTTCAATAGCTGTTATGATCGAAAGTAAAATTAAAACCCCCCAGATTTTCTGAGTGTTGGATTTGAACTTAATTAATCCTCTAAATATTTCTAATTTGTGTGCGTGTCCCATGACTCAAATAATATCAAAATTAAACTAGGTAAAAGAATGTAAATACAAATACCCAAACTAAATCTACGAAGTGCCAGTATAAACCAACTTTTTCAACCATTTCATAGCTCTTTCTCCTCTCATAAGTTCCAAGTATCACATTAAAAAATATAATAATGTTTAACACAACTCCAGAAAATACGTGGAAGCCATGAAATCCGGTTATAAAGAAAAAGAAATCTGCAAACAAGGAAGATCCGTATTCATTAACCTGAAGATTAGCACCTTCAACAACTAAAACACCATTATTTTTGATAGCCTCCAAAGAAGCGGTTCTAGACAACACCGTTTTTTCACGTTCATCATTAAGTTGTTGCGTCCTTACTAATACATTTTCATTAGCGGCCAAACCTTTGTAAACTTGATCAACCGTATATGAAGGCAGACTGCCTTCATCAACATACCATAATCCATTCTTACTTTCATGCTGAGATCTCACTTTGGTTTCAGAAACCACAAAATCTCCCAAAGCCACACGTTTAAACTTCTGTTCACCATCAACATCAACATACTCGCCAAATTGAAGAATATTCCCCCCTTTAGTTTGAACTGCACCATAATCTCCTTTTATAAAAGTTGCCCATTCCCAAGCTTGAGAACCAACAAAAATTAATCCACCTATGATGGTTAAAAACATGTACCAAGTTACCTTGGCTTTATCTAATTTATGACCAGCATCAACAGCTAGTACCATAGTTACAGATGACATAATTAAGATGAAAGTCATAAATGCCACATAGATCATCGGCAATTCCTGACCATGTAAAAAAGGAACGTGTGTAAAAACTTCATCTGCAATTGGCCATGAATCAATGAACTTAAATCTTGAAAAACCATAAGCGGCTAAGAACCCAGAAAACGTTAACGCATCGGAAACGATGAAAAACCACATCATCATTTTTCCATAGCTAGCCTTCAAAGGGGCATTTCCGCCACCCCAAGATTGGTTATCTACTCCAGTATTTGCAACTGTTGAACTCATAAAATAGGTTTATTAAAATTTTGACAAAAATAATGATTTTCTTTAGGTAAAGAAATTAAAAAACAAAAATAGTAATAGCCATAAAATATCCACAAAATGCCAATAAGTCGCTGATAATTCAAGACCTATCATATTATTGGTATTGTATTTTTGTTTAAAATGATTATAAATAACTACAAGTAAGACGATTAAGCCAACTAAAACGTGAAGTATATGCCAAAAAGCAATCACATAAAGGTATGACATTGTCACGTTACTAGAAGGTCCTGTTAAATAATAACCTTGATCAATAATTTGACCAAAACCATTAAACTGGCTAACTAAAAACCCAACCCCCAAAATTAGAGTTGCAATTAACATGATTAGAGATTGTTTTAGTTTAGATTTTTTTAAAAAAACTTTTGATAGTAAAATGGTTACACTACTTAATACAATCAATAGTGTACTTATACTGAATGCACTAGGTATTGTAATATTAGTTAACCAATCAGCACGTTTACTACTAACCAAAACAGCACTTGTTAAACCAGCAAAAGACATTGTTAATGATATAATACCAAACCAAAGCATCATCTTTTTAGCCCTGTTATTTTTCTCTTCTAAAGTTCCTTGTGTTAAATCCATACCTATCCCGAAAATTTATCTACTACAAAAATAATTTGTAGTAACGTTATATAAGACACACTAACTAGCATCAATTGCCTAGCTGCTTTTATTGACTGTTTTTTATACAAAAGCACTGCAAAATACAACATCACCACACCTAACAAAAATACTAATATTGCAGCTGGTATAGACAAAATCAAACTTCCAGTTAATCCAAAAGCAGGGATAACTGATAAAATAATAGTCCATATGGTATACATTATAATTTGTATTGCTGTAGACTTATCTCGCTTTCCAGTAGGAAGCATAAAAAACCCTCCTTTTTCATAATCCTCAAATAAAAACCACCCAATAGCCCAAAAATGAGGGAATTGCCAAAAAAATTGAATAGCAAACAAAATTCCTGGTTCCATTCCAAACTCTCCGGTAACAGCTACCCAACCTAGCATAAAAGGAATTGCTCCTGGTATAGCACCTGCAAAAACAGATAATGGCGTTTTAGTTTTTAATGGTGTATATACACAGGTATAAAGAAAAATAGAAACAGCACCATACATGGCTGTTTTAGGGTTTAAGTTGTATAATGTCCAAACACCTAAAACAGTGAATAATGAAGCTATAAAAAAAGCCACATTAACACTCATTCGTCCAGATGGTATTGGACGGTTTTTGGTGCGTTGCATTAACGCGTCTAAATCTCTTTCTATAATTTGATTGAAAGTATTTGAAGCACCTACCATAAAATATCCTCCCAAAGCAAGTAATATTAATGGCTTAATCTGAATGGCTTCTGCAGCTAAGAAATACCCGGCAACCGATGAAAAAACAACACTAATAGACAATCTGATTTTTGTAATAGACTTAAAATCAGACACCGCCATTGCGATTGAGGAAAATGAAGACTTAGACTGCAATTGTATTTTATTTACATCTATTTTGAGTGCGCAAAGATACTTTATAATTATAATTTATCAATGCAAAAATCATGAATAATAGTTACTTTAATAATTTGAAACCCTTTAGAGTAATAAAACAATTTTGAATTTGAAGTTTTCATCTAAAATAAAAAAGACCCCAATAATGGGGCCTTTTACAAACTAACTAACAATTCCGTAAGGAATCCATACAAAAATGTATATTATAAATAAAAAATTGAGGAAAAACTTTTACCATTAGATGTAACCAATAACTCATATCTGCCTTTCTTAGACTTATCTAGACTATAAACACGCTCAAGCTTTATATTATTATTTATAGCCTCTTTGAAAATCATCTCATCTTCATATAAAATAGAAATTTCAATATTGGTTGAAGTTAGATTAAGTTGGTTAACAAAAATTTTATGGTTACGATTAAAAATATAGGGTTTATAGAACTTATTTGAGTAAATAATATCAACCAATCCAGAATCTGAAATAATCATTTTGTAGATGTTTATTTCAAGATCTTCATGAAGTTCAATCACATACTCGCCCCTGCTAAATTTAGAAAACTCAATGCTATCAAAAATAAAAGTGCTTGAGTTAATTAGTTTAGATAGTAGAAGTTTTCCTTCAGAATTAATTACAGCTAACTTTGTTTTACGCTTTGAAGAAATTTCGATGTCTGATAACAGAACTGGATCATGATTGTAACTAAAACCAATAGGGGAAAGTAATAGTACTGAAGCAATAGTCATAAAGTTTAAAATTTTCTTTTTCATAGTTTTAAATTTTAAAAATTCATATTACAAATTTGGTGTAAATCCTCAGATGTAAAAACTATTATTTTTTCAACTTTATATACTATTTTAACCTTATATCAAATTAAAAAAATTTAATATGTTAATTTAGAATATATTTTTGAAAATTTTGAATAGATATGTTTTTATCAAAACATGTATTTTTATGAATAAATGAAAAATAAAAAACCCATACTAGAAAAGATTAGTCCACAGTTTGGAAGTTCCATATATATTGCTAATCATAAGGGTAACAAAATGGAAAAATTCCCATTTTGGCATTTCCATCCTGAAATAGAATTAGTATATGTTTACAAGGGTCAAGGAAAAAGACATATTGGGAATCATATTTCATATTTTAATAATAGTCAGTTGGTTCTTATAGGATCTAATTTAGCACATAATGGCTTTACAGACAGACTCACCAAATACGGATCGGAAACATTGATACAATTCAAACCGGATTTTCTTGGTAAAGATTTTTTTAATTTACCCGAAATGCAATCCATAAATAAATTAATTCATCGTTCTAAAAACGGATTATTATTTGGTGTTAAAACAAAAGATAAAATTGGAAAAAAAATAAAAAGACTCCATAATAAATCAGATTTTAAGAGAGTTACAGGTCTTTTGGATATTTTATATTTTTTATCTAGGGCAAAAGATTACACCGTACTTAATTCTAATGGGTTTAATTTTGATTACGGTCCTGTTGACAGTAAAAAAATCGATACAATATATAAGTTTGTTAATGACAACTTTCAGGAACATATTCCATTGGAAACTGTAGCTAGTAAAGTCAATATGACCGTTCCTGCATTTTGCAGATATTTAAAAAAAGTAAGTGGGAAAACATTTACTAAAATAGTTAATGAATACAGGATCGTTCATGCAACAAAACTTTTAACTGAAAGTGAAATGGCTATAACTGAAATTTGTTACGAATGTGGATTTAATAACTTCTCCCACTTTAACAAGCAATTCCAAATAGTAACAGGCAAAAACCCATCAGTCTATAGGAAGCAAATTGAATCCATCACTTAGTTAAAATTAATAATCAAAATACCAGTTAAATAAGTCAGTTCTTAACCCAAAATTGATCCACAAAGTGTTCGTGTCAAAATTAGAAGATGTATTTATCTCAGGATTATAATTTCTATAAACTATAGATGAAAATACTTTAAGATTGGTTGCTGTATTAACAGTATAACCAATATGAAGATCCGTTAACAGTGTGCTTGTTTTGTTACCCTGACCAATCTTTACGCCAGCGTCATAAGGTCTATCATTATAACTTTTGTATAAATCGCCTCCATAACTAAAATTATCCTCTGATGTGTTGAAATCCATTCCTCTTACACCATAAATTATCTTAAATGCACCATACCAACGGTCATAA
>ERZ802830.1825-NODE-1825-length-19911-cov-6.69354_pt1 | contig 19911 bp, 18 predicted proteins | sample MGYA00345654_ERZ802830 | MGnify/ENA primary metagenome ERZ802830 (study PRJEB30503, sample SAMEA104212375) | marine metagenome | biome: Westerlies Biome; feature: [SRF] surface water layer (ENVO:00010504) within the epipelagic zone...; material: water...
TCTATGTATTACGCAGTGATCCGTTTTTAAGTACGTTTATTTTGCGGATTGGCCTCGGGTTAGTTCTTTTTCCACATGGGGCGCAAAAAATGTTGGGCTGGTTTGGCGGGCAAGGCTTGCATGGCAGCATGACGTATTTCACAGAGCAGATGGGAATTCCTGTATGGATTGCGTTCTTGGTAATATTGATTGAGTATGCGGGTTCGTTATTGTTGATATTGGGTTTTGCTACTCGTCTGGTGGCGTTGGGTTTGGGTGTGGTTATAGGGGTTGCTGGGTGGATGGTGCATCGTTCTCATGGGTTCTTCATGAATTGGTTTGGGGAGCAGGCGGGCGAAGGTTATGAATATCATATTTTAGTGGTCATGATCGCAATCGCATTAGTTATTCGTGGTGGTGGGTTATTTTCGCTAGATCGCTTGTTGAGCCGACGTTCTTTTACTTGAGAAGATGTGTGTTTGATTACATATTTTCAATTAAAGCTTCGGTGAAGGCGGAGCAGCTGAGTGGAGTTGCATCGTTCATTAACATGGCAAAGTCGGCGGTTACGGTACGGTTTTGCAGCGTGGTATTGATGGCTTGGAGGAGTTGATCAGCGGCTTCGGTCCATCCTAAGTAGCGGAGTAGCATTTCTCCCGATAGAATGAGTGAGCAGGGGTTGACGATATCTTTTCCTGCGATGTCGGGTGCGGTTCCATGTGTGGCTTCAAAGATGGCTTTTCCGTCGCGATAGTTAATGTTGGCTCCAGGTGAAATGCCGATTCCTCCTACACAGGCGGCGAGAGCGTCTGAGACATAATCTCCGTTGAGGTTGAGGGTTGCGATGACATCATATTCTTGGGGCTTGAGTAAAATGTTTTGGAGAAAAGCATCGCAGATACACTCTTTGAGTTCGATTTCTCTTCCCGTATTTGGGTTGGTGAAGGTGTATTTTTTTTCGGTGCCGTGATAGACGGCGCCAAATTCACTTTCGGCGAGTTCAATGCCCCATTTGCGAAATGCGCCTTCGGTAAATTTCATGATATTGCCTTTGTGGACGAGGGTCACGGAGCGGCGATCATTGCGGATTGCATATTCTATTGCGGCACGAATGAGTCGTTGTGATCCTTTGCGTGATACGGGTTTAACGCCAATACCGCATTCGTCTGTGTAGCGGATACGGTCTACTTTCATTTCGTTTTGGAGATAATCGATGATTTTTTTTGCACCAGTAGAGTTGGCTTCCCATTCGATGCCGGCATAGATGTCTTCTGAGTTTTCTCTGAAGACGACCATGTCGACTTTTTCGGGCGTATGAACGGGTGAGGGGACGCCTTTAAACCACGTTACGGGTCGTTGGCATACATAGAGGTCTAATTCTTGGCGGAGGGTGACGTTGAGGGATCGGCGTCCTTGCCCGATGGGTGTGGTGAGGGGTCCTTTGATGGCGATTCGGTAGTGGTTAATGGCGTCGAGAGTTTCTTGTGGAAGCCAGGTGTCTTCGCCGTAGATGCGGGTTGCTTTTTCTCCGGCATAAATTTCCATCCAGTGGATTTGACGCTCACCTTGATAAGTTTTTTGAACGACGTGATCAAGGGTGCGTAGCATCGAGGCGGTAATTTCAGCACCGACACCATCGCCTTCAATAAAGGGAATGATGGGTTGATTCGAAATATCGAGTTTTCCGTATTCAAGGGTTTGAATAGGGGTTCCTTCGGTGGGGTGTTGAATGTGAGATGCGCTCATTTTTACCTTTTTTTGGGGTCACTGAAGATCGGTATCCAAAAGGTTTCTGATGGGGGTGTAAAGTAAATAGCGAAGGGGTTAGTTATATTTGCGCACGACGGCTTTCACAATCCCACCGATGGTGAGGGATTGGTCGGGGCGAATCCGCTTGTAGTTGCTGTTGGCGGGGTCTAGATAGACGCCTTGTCGGTCTTTTCCGAAATATTTCATAGTCCATTCTCCATCTACTTGTGCAATGACGATATCGTTTTTTTTGGGAGCACCTCCTTTTTCGACCAATATGATATCACCGGGTTGAATTCCTGCATCAATCATGGAATCGCCACTTACGGTTAGCAGATAGGTGGCTTCGGGGTTGCGAACAAGATATTGATCTAGGTTGATGGTGTCGATGAGTTCTTCTTCGGCAGGGGAGGGAAAGCCGGCTTGGACGGTTCCGAGTAAGCGACTGCTTCCGGTGATTTTGGAGGTGAGCGTAAGACGTCCGGATCGATTTTGCTCGATATAGCCGAGTTGAATGAGTTTTTGCAGTGGGCCGTAGACGGCATTTTTTGATCGATAGTTGAATAGCTTGGCAAGTTCGGAAAAGGTGGGATTTCGTTTCTCGACGACGTAGAAGGAGCGGAGTTGTTCAATTTTTTCAGATAGGTTAATCGTGCGTGGCATGGCGGACCTCTTTTCTGTGAGAGGATTAAACTGAACGTTTGTTCAGTTTGAAAGCTATTTCTTTTTCGGATTTGTGCGTTTGGCGGTTTTGGGTTTTTGGGCGTGAAGTTGTTGGGTTTGTTTGGAGGAGAGTTGCCAGCGGGGAATCGTTGATTTACTGGTATTGGATTTTTTCTTGTCGGGTCGATGACCGGTTTGGGCGCTGCCTTTGAAGTGTTTGATTTGTTCGCTGTGATAGGGTTGTTCGGTGGAGATCGGAAGTTCGGTGGATAAGGATTGTTCGATATCGATGAGATATTTTTTTTCGGTGGGATCGCAGAAGTGAATCGCTTGACCAGTAGCTCCTGCTCGTGCGGTTCTGCCGATGCGATGCACGAAGGTTTCGGCTTCGGAGGGTAGGTCAAAATTAATGACGCGGCTGATGTGATCTACATGAATACCGCGTGCAGCTAAATCGGTTGAAATTAGGATGGGAACTTCCGCGTTTCGAAATTGTTCGAGTCGTTCTTCGCGGAGGTGTTGGGATTTTTCTCCGTGGAGAACGGCGACGGAAAGACCGGCTCGGTCCATTCGGTCGGTGAGTCGGTCGGCGCCGCGTCGGGTCCGGCAAAAAATCAGGGTGCGTTCTTGGGGATGTTGGTTTAGGACCCATTCGAGGAGGGCAAACTTATTGTTTTTTTCGACGTAGTAGAGTGTGTGGTGAATGGAGGTGGTAAAAGGGTCGTCGGTTTCAAGTTGGAGGGTGATGGGTTTTTGAAGAATGTCTTGAGCAAGTTTTTGTGCTTCGGGGGGCATGGTGGCGGAGAAGAAGAGGGCTTGTCGTTTGGTGGGGAGTGGTTCAAAGAGGGTTCGAATGTCAGGGGCAAAACCTAGATCGAGCATGCGGTCGGCTTCATCGACGACGATATGGTGAGTTTCATCGAGTTTAATGGCTTTTTGGTGAAGCAGATCAATGAGTCTGCCGGGTGTGGCTATGAGTAGGTCGGTTCCGGGGCGGAGGGTTCGGATTTGTTCTGCGGAGGGAACTCCGCCGTGGATGAGACAGGGGGTTAGGTCGATATGGGCGGTAAGCTGTTCTATGGTTTGATGAAGCTGTAGTGCTAGCTCTCGAGTGGGCGATAGAATCAATGCGCGGGTTCTCAATTCACGGGGGCGTTGCCAGTCGGTGATGAGTTGATGCAGTAGAGGCAAAGAGAAGGCGGCGGTTTTACCGGTTCCGGTGGGAGCGGTAGCGATTAAATCATGGCCTTGAAGGATGGGATGGATGGCGGCGGTTTGGATGGCGGTTGGTTTTTGATAGCCCATTTCTTGGATGGCTTGAAGGAGTGAGGGGGCCAGGGGGGATGCATCAAATGTGGTCATGTTTATCAACGTAGCGTGCATTTAAGCTGAGGGCTAGGTAAAAACAAGGGGTTGACGGAGCGACTGTGAGATGACCTAATAGTAGAAGTGTAATGAGGACAAGATGGTGAAAATTTTGGTGGCACGTGTTCCTGAAGAAGGATCTATACTAGAGGGTGATGAGCCTGCATCAATTTTGGCATGGGAATCGGAACGATTTGTGAAGGTGAGCGCCGATATTTCGTATCGGTTTTCGGTGGAACATGTGTCGGAGGAGTTGGTGGTTCGGGGTGAGATGGCATTACCGGTGGATATACAGTGTTCAAGATGTTCTGAATTTTTCTCGACATCGATAGGGGTTTCCGATTTTCTTCGCGCTTATCCGGCTCCGGAAGGAACGGATGAAGTGGATATTACGGAAGACTTGCGTGAAGAGTTGATTCTTCATGTTCCTGCTTTTCCTGTATGCATAGATGCGTGTGTGGGCATGTGTACACAATGCGGGGTTAATTTAAATCAAGTAGCGTGTGATTGTGTTGAAGAAGAAAAGCCCAACCCGTGGTCGGCGTTGGATGGATTAAATTTATAGGTGTAAGGAGAATTACAATGGCAGTCCCAAAGAGAAAAACATCAAAAAGTAAGACGGCAAGTCGTAAGGTTCAGAATATGAAGAAGCCCGTATATCGTGCCTCTACATCGGATTCAGGTGCCCCTGCGTTGCCTCATCGTGTTTGTCCAAGCACCGGTCAGTATAATGGCCGTCAGGTGATATCTGTCGAAGTATCGGACTAAGCTCTGATGCGCATTTCGGTGGATGCAATGGGGGGCGACGATGCACCCCGTGAAATCGTGGCGGGTGCGCTTTTGGCCGCACGTCAGATTAAAGGATTAGAGCGACTTTTCTTAGTGGGAGATCGGTTAGCCATTGAGGCTGAGTTGGCGCAATCTTCAGAACCAGTTCCAGCGTGCGTTGAAATCGTGCATACAACGGAAGTGGTTGGTATGGGCGAGGCTCCTGCGACTGCGATTCGTCGAAAAAAGGATTCATCAATTGCCCGGGCGATTTCGTTGGTGAAAGAGGGCGATGCGGATGCTGTTTTTTCGGCGGGGAATACGGGCGCGGCGGTTGCGGCTTCTACGTTAAAGTTACGCACGTTGGAAGGGGTTTCTCGTCCTGCAATTGCAACGGTGATTCCTACATCTAAAAATCCATATGTTTTATTGGATGCGGGAGCAAACCCGGATAGTACACCAGAAATGTTGCAGCAGTTTGCGGTGATGGGCAGTATTTATTCGCGTGAGATTTTGGGGGTTTCTTCGCCTCGAGTCGGTCTTTTAAGTATTGGTGAAGAGGCGGCTAAGGGGAATGAAACGACGAAGAAGGGATTTGGATTGCTAGAACAAGCGCGTTTGCAGTTTGTGGGTAATGTGGAGAGTCGGGATCTATTTTCGGGCAAGGTGGATGTGGCGGTTTGTGATGGGTTTGTGGGTAATGTGGTGCTGAAAACAACGGAGTCGGTAGCGAGTATGATATCGACGTGGCTAAAAGAGCTTTTCCGAGAAAGCCCGATTCGGATTTTGGGCTATCTTTTATCTCGGGGTGTTTTTCGAGAAGTTCGCCGGAAAACGGATCCGTCGTGTCATGGGGGAGCGCCTCTTTTAGGGGCAAATGGAGTGGTTATTATTGGGCATGGTTCTTCGAATCGAGAGGCGGCTTATAATGGCGTTCGGGTTGCTAGTGAAGCGGTGAGTCATGATGTGAATCATTTGATTGAAGATGCCCTCCGTGAAATCAATGGTGTGGGTAACTCTGGGGATGGTGAATAGAGGATGGCATTAAATCGTACAGTAACTATTCTGGGCACGGGTTCATATGTGCCTGAGAAAGTAGTCACAAATGATGATTTAGCGGTGTTGGTGGATACATCCGATGAGTGGATTTACAGTCGAACGGGCATGAAAGAGCGGCGAATTTGTGCGGCGAATCAGGCGACTTCTGATCTGGGTGCGGAGGCGGCAAAAGCGGCGCTGAAAGATGCGGGTCTTGATGCGGCTGAGATTGATCTGTTGATTGTGGCTACGTTGTCGCCCGATATGTTTTTTCCGAGTACGGCTTGTTTTGTTCAGGACCAGATTGGTGCGAAGAACGCTTTTTGTTATGACTTAGGTGCGGCTTGTTCTGGTTTTTTATATGCATTGGAAAATGCGCGGGCTCAAATTGCGTGTGGTGCGGTTGAGACGGCACTGGTTATTGGTGCTGAGAAGATGAGTTCTTTTTTAGATTGGGAGGACCGATCTACTTGTATTCTTTTTGGCGATGGTGCGGGTGCAGCTATTTTGCAGGCGCGTGATCGGGGTCGTGGTTTAATGCCTGCGGTGATGGGTTCGGATGGTGCGCTTGCGGATTTATTGTGGACTCCGGGAGGGGGAAGTCGAAATCCTATTTCTCATGAGATGGTGAATCGGAAAGAGCATTTTATTCAGATGCAGGGTCGAGATGTTTTTAAGCATGCAGTTACGCGAATGGGCGATGCGGTGATGGCGACGTTAGAAAAAAATGAGATTGCTGTCGATGAGGTGGCTTGTTTTATACCGCATCAGGCGAATATTCGAATCATTGATGCGATTGCCAAGCGCTTGGATGTGGAAGATCGAATGTTTTCGAATGTGGAGAAGTATGCAAACACGTCGTCTGCTGCGTTGGCGATTGCTTTGGATGAGGCGGCGCACGAGGGGGTTCTGAAGTCTGGTGATTTGGCGGTGCTTACGGTTTTTGGCAGTGGATTTACGTGGGGGGCGAGCGTGTTAGAGTGGGGAGAAAATCAATGAAGGCAATGCTTTTTCCGGGACAGGGTTCGCAAATAGTGGGAATGGGTCGTGATTTGGCGGATGCGTTTCCGGTGTGTAAAACACTGTTTGAGACGGCGAATGAGGTGGTTGGATATGATTTAAGCTCTATCTGTTTTGATGGTCCACAAGAGGAGTTAAATCTTTCGCATCATGCTCAGTTAGGTATTTTTGTTTCGAGTGTGGCGGCGTACAAGGCCATGGATGAAAGCGGACAAGTTGGTTGCGTGGATTATTTGGCGGGTCATAGTTTGGGTGAGTAGACGGCGTTGCATTTAGCGGGTGTGGATGGATTTGATGATACGTTGCGCATATTGCAAGCGCGGGGTTCATTTATGCAAGCGGCTTGTGAAGATGCTCCGGGTGCGATGTTGGCGGTGATGAATGTGAGCGGTGACCAGCTGATCGAGATTGCGGCAGAGGCAGGATGTTTTGTTGCGAATTTTAATTCGCTATCGCAGACGGTTCTTTCGGGTCGGGTCGAGATGATTGAAAAAGCAGAAGCATTGGCCAAAGAGGCGGGTGCGAAGCGAACGGTTCGTTTGCCCGTTGCGGGTGCTTTTCACTCTCCACTGATGGCATCGGCGGCTGAAAAGATGGATTCGTTTCTTTCTTCGATTGTTTTTCAAAAGCCGCATACGCCGGTTGTTTCAAATGTTACGGGTTGTGTGCATGAGTTTGAACATGTGCAAGCTCGGATGGTGGAGCAGATTGTTTCGTCGGTTCGATGGGTCGCTTGTGTCGAGTTTTTAGTGAGTGCGGGTGTGCAGCATAGTGTGGAATGTGGACCGGGCAAGGTGCTTGCTGGTTTAATAAAGCGTATTGACAAGAATCTGGCAGTTCGTAACATCGGACAATTGGGTGATTTAGATGGATGAGAGGGCGGGGATGTTTGATTTAAGTTCAAAATGTGCGGTCGTAACAGGAGCTGCTCGTGGTTTGGGGCAAGCCATTGCGGTCAAGCTGGCGGAAGCAGGTGCAGACGTTGCTTTATGTGATCTGCAGTCGGATTGGTTAGATGAGACGGCTGGAAAAGTTAGAGACATGGGTCGACGGGCTGAGGTTTACAGTGTGAATGTGGCGGATGCGGATAGTGTGACTGCGGGTGTGAAGGCGATTGAAGCAGATTTTGGTAAAATCGATGTGTTGGTGAATAATGCGGGAATTACCAAAGATGGATTGTTGATGCGCATGAGCGAAGCGGATTGGGATGCGGTTTTAGATGTGAATTTGAAGGGTGTATTCCTTTGCACTAAAGCGGTGATGCGGGGCATGATGAAACAGCGTTCGGGGGCTATTGTGAATATCGCGTCCGTGATCGGGTTGATGGGAAACGCAGGACAAGCAAATTATGCGGCTTCAAAGGGTGGTGTGATATCATTTAGTAAGACGGTGGCTAAAGAGTTGGCTTCTCGTAATGTCCGTTGTAATGCGGTGGCGCCTGGCTTTATTCGAACGGCTATGACCAATGCGTTGGAAGAAGATGTTCAAGCGAAAATGAAAGAGTTAATTCCGCTCTCACGATTTGGTGAGCCGGAAGATGTTGCGAATGTAGTTCTGTTCTTGGCGAGTGATACTTCTGGTTATGTTACTGGACAAGTGCTCTCGACATGTGGCGGGATGGTTATGTAGATTTAGAGAGATTTAATTCTAAAGGAGATCGAACTATGGCAGTCGAAGATAAGGTTAAAGATATCATTATTGAACAATTGGGCGTAGACGCCGAAAAAGTGAAGCCGGAGGCTTCGTTTATTGAAGATCTAGGAGCGGACTCGCTCGATACCGTTGAATTGGTTATGGCATTCGAAGAAGAATTTGGTGCTGAAATTCCCGATGAAGATGCTGAAAAATTAACATCAGTTGGTGGCGTAGTGGCCTATCTGAAAGAGAAGGGTATGGAATAAATCTTTCTGCTTCAGAAAAAAGCCGGATCGACTGCGTATGTGGGCGACCGGCTATTTTTATTTGGCAATATGTTTTTTAGGAGATGAAAATGCGCGGACGCGAGGTAGTCATTACAGGTATGGGCGTTGTTTCGCCTATTGCGAATGAGTTAAACCTTTTTTGGGAAGGGTTGAAGGCAGGTCAATCTGGAATTGCGCGGGTAGAGAGCATGGAGGATATTGATCAATATCCGGTTCAAATTGCTGGTGAAGTTCGTGATCTTGAAGTTGAAAAATATGTGGAAGCCAAAGAGGCGCGAAAAATGGATCCCTATACGGTATATGGGATGGCGGCGGCTTCGATGGCGGTGGAAGATGCTAAATTACACCAAGGAACGTTCGATCCGGAACGGGCTGGTGTGTTGGTAAGCTCAGGTATTGGCGGTATGCAGTTATTGCAAACTCAGCACAAGCGAGCGTTGGAAGGAGGGCCTAAACGGGTTTCTCCTCAATTGATCCCGCAAATGATCACGAATATTCTTTCGGGTTATATTTCGATTAAATATGGTTTTAAGGGACCTAATTTCTGTATTACGAGTGCCTGTGCGTCAGGAACGCATTCGATCGGTGAGGCGGCTCGCATGATTACTTATGGGGATGCAGATGTGATGCTAGCAGGAGGCTCTGAGGCTTCTATTGAATTGCTCGGGGTGGCTGGATTTGCGGCATTGCGTGCTACGAGTCGCCGTAACGATGATCCCGAAGGCGCATCGCGCCCCTTTGATAAGGATCGCGATGGATTTGTTATGTCTGAGGGCGCAGGGGTGCTTGTTTTAGAGAGCCGCGAGCATGCAGAAGCTCGTGGGGCAACGATTTATTGTACGGTGGCGGGCTATGGTCGTACTGGGGATGCCTTTCATATAACGGCGCCTGATACTTCTGCTGAACAATCTGCTCGAGGAATGGCATTGGCGATTGAAGATGCGGGTTTGCTACCGGCGGATATTGACTATATTAATGCGCATGGAACATCCACTCCCTATAATGACAAGGGAGAGACGAAGGCAATTAAGCGTGTTTTTGGTGATCGAGCGTATGACTTGGCGGTTAGTTCGAGTAAATCGATGACGGGGCATATGTTGGGCGCAACGGGTGCCGTTGAGTCGATTGTATGTGCGCTTTCGATTCGAGATAGCATTGTTCCGCCGACTATTAATTATACGACACCGGATCCAGATTGTGATTTAGATTATGTTCCGAATACGGTGCGTTCAATGGAAGTGAAGGCTGCCTTAAATAATTCACTTGGTTTTGGTGGTCATAATACCACGCTCTGTTTTACGCGGACGGTGTAAACGGCGATGGATTCTGCTGAGGGCAGTTTGTGATGCTCGGAATTGCGGAATTATTGATCGCAGGGCTTTTAGTCGCGTATCTGTTTCGCCGGTTGCGTTTGCCTGGTTTGTTGGGAATGCTGCTGGTTGGGTTGGTAGTAAGTCCGCATGCACTTGGATGGGTATCGCCTGCATTTCTTGATAGTTCGGATGCTTTTCGGGTTTTGGCGTTGGTGGTTATTCTTTTGCGTGCAGGATTACAGATTCGGCGGTCGGCGTTGAAACAAGTGGGCAAATCGGCTATTCTATTGGCGTTTGTTCCGGGATTATGTGAGGCGTTTGCGATCACTTTTTTAGCGCCTTTATGGATGCCTTTAACCTATCTGGAGGCGGCATTACTGGGTTTCATTCTTGCGGCGGTTTCACCGGCTGTGATTGTTCCGATGATGATTGATTATCAGTCGCGTGGATTGGGTATGAAAAAAGGCATTCCGACGATGGTTTTGGCGGCGAGCGCGATTGATGATGCCGTAGCGATTTTAATCTTCTCAATTTTATTGGGGGTCTATCTTAACGGGCAAGATTTATTTTCAGGTGTGGTAGTTGGGCTGCCGATCTCTTTGATGGGGGGGGTGGCGATCGGGGTCGGTGTGGGTTATCTGCTGATTCAGCTTTTTGTCAATTTCCGGGTTCGGGCAACTCAGCAGATGCTTTTGCTGATGGCACTTGCGGTTATTTTGATTCAACTTGAGCATACATTTCTCCACTTCTCTCCTTTTATTGCGATTGTTTCGATGGGATTTGTAGTTCTCGAAAAGCAAGAGAGTATGGCCGATGTTTTGTCGGATAAATTGAGCCATGTATGGACATTTGCATCGGTGCTTTTGTTTGTAACGATTGGTGCTCAAGTCAATGTGCATTTGGCATGGAGTGCAGGATGGCCTGCTTTCGTGCTGATTGTGTGTGGATTATTGGTACGCAGTGCTGTGGTTTTGTTGACGTTGGCAAACAGTGTGCTCTCTATGCGCGAGCGCTATTTCGTTGTGGTTTCTTTTTGGCCAAAAGCGACTGTTCAGGCGGCGATGGGAGCCGTTCCTTTAACCATGATGGCTGGATTGGGAATGAATACGTTGCCGGGCGAGTGGATCTTGGCGGTGTCGGTTTTGAGTATCTTGATTACAGCTCCTTTGGGAGCGATTGCGGTTGCATTTAGTGCAGACCGATGTTTGAAGTGTTATGAGTAGCATTTTTAACGAATAAGCCTTGAATAAATACGCAATGAACAAGATACTTTAAACCTTAACTGCTGTGTTTCATCAAGAACTTGTAGGTTGTTCTGGGTGGGGTATATGTGGTGATAGGGAGTGTGTTTGAGATGGGTATTAGAGGTGCTAAGATAGTTCTTATTTCTGGTTTAATCATGGCGCAGGGGGTCATTGTTTCTTCTGTTTACGGACAGGATGTTAAATCAGCAGGGATTTCAGAATTATTTTCTTCTGCAAATATGGCGTTACAGCAGGGGAATTATCAGGCTGCTATACCCATTCTTGAGGAAGTGGTGGAGCGGACGTCGGGGATTGATCAGGAGCAGGGACGGCAAACGTGTCAGACCTGTCGATTTCAGCTTACAAGAGCCTTTTTTCAAATTGGTGCGCCAGCAGATGCACTACCCGGTATTGAGGCGTATCTAGAAAACGAACCACGAGATCAAGAAGCACTGATGTTGCGGATGCAGGCACAGGCATATTTTGATGTGCAAGAGTGGAAAAAGGTAGAGACATCTGCACAGCAGTTGTTGAATATCCCTAAACTTTCTGAAGAGGATGAGTACAATGGAAACCTTTTATTGGGTCAGGCGTTGTTTCGTCAGGAAAAGTGGTTGGAAAGTATTGAGTCTCTTGCGTATGCGGGTCAGGAGTCGCCGGATGAGCGGACGAAGAATTTATGCAATATCATGCAGGTGCGTGCGTTGGTGGAGGCGGAAAGTTGGTCAAAACTTTTTGGTTTAATCCCTCGGTTATATCGTACCGATGCTAAATATGACATTACGTTGAACCTAACGTTAATGCGGGCAGGAAAAGCGCGGTATGAAGATGAGGACTATTTAAATTCTCTATTGCTGTATCGGATGGTTCTTCCGCGAGATGTATTATTGGGCTATACCGATTCTAAGATTGATCGGCTTCAGAAAAAATTAAATTCAGATAAGCGGATCGGAATTATTGAAACGGAGGTCCAAAAACGCCAAGCAGAGATTGATGGTTTAGCTTCCTCAAAACAGGTATTGGTTGAATTGCCTGCCTACGAGGATGAAGTGACATTCCGGATTGGACAAATTTATGCCGAAATTAAGCGTTTTTGGGAAGGATTTGTTCTTTTTGATAAACTTTATCAGCAAGATCGAACCAGTGAAATTGGCGAAGCTGCGATGCTACAGTCGGTTCTTGTTTTGTATGATGTGAAAGAAATCAAACGGGCTGAAGAGCGTATTTTAACGTATTTAAGCGAACAGCCGGACGGACAATATGCTCGTACACTGCTTTCTCTGATGATGCGTGATAATCTTGTGAAGCAAGAATTTGCAGATGTGGTTCGTCTGAAAGATAGCATGGATTTAATCCCTGAATCTTCCAATATTGATGAGCGGGCTTTACAGGCAGATCTCCATTATATGATGGCATTTGGTCAATTCCAGAGTCGGAATTATGCTGGAGCAGAAGTTGAATTTGGGATGATATTGGCGGAATATCAAAACAGCATTCATTTTAATGATGCGCGTTATTATCGGGGGATGACTCGAATGCTTCAGGCACGTTATGCGGAAGCACTTGAAGACTTTGTAACCTATCGGGATCAAAATGGTTCGGGTGAGCATGCGGCGGCGGCACTTTTTCGTTCAGGTGTGTGTCGGTTTGGTCTTGAGGAAATCGGAGAAGCGGAAGCGTTATTTTCGGAATTTATATCCACCTATACTGGAGATGTTTTAATTTCAGAAGCATATAGCATGCGCGGAGATATTGAAGCGTCGAAGGAGAGCACCCCGGAGGATCCGAATCCATTGGATCGGGCGCTTTCTGATTATCGAAATGGGATTGATACGGCGACGGCTCCTCTTCAATCCTCATATGCAGCGTTCCAGGCGGCGAAGGTATATAAACTGGAGGAGCGGTGGGAAGAAATCATTGAGTTGATGAACTATTACCTAGATCGATGGGAAGAACTTGCCAATGTCGCTGAATCTACCTTCTGGATTGGACAAGCTCAGACGGAGCTCGGGCAGTTAGATGAAGCAGTGAATGCGTATGTTGATACGATCGAACGCTTTGGAAATGATTTACTTCAAGAGGGTGTTGATAAAATCATATTGGAGTTAAAGAGAGTCGCAAATGAGTCGATGAGCGAGGAAGATCAGGCCTTTTTGGCAGACCGTATAGGCTTCTTAAGCGAAGATGTGATGGAGGGACAAGCGGTTTTACAAGTACGTTTGCGAGCCTTGGAAGCGATGCTGAGTGGAACGGAAGACATATTTGGGCAATCGCTGATTGCAGATGAAGTTGCTTTAACAGATTTATCCCCCGTGAGTCTAGGTATTCTTGCAGATGTGCTTGTGAACGCGGCACCGGATCGCGTGGATGAAGTTGCGACTTATTTTATCGCCTCGTATGAAGATTCGGAGTTGCTTTGGAAGGCGCATCGGGCGCAGGCTGAGTTGCTTTATCAAGAGGAGCGGTTGGATGAACTGCTTGATGTCATTGAAGAAGCTCAAAGCTTATTCGGAGCAGATGAATATATGGATTGGGCTCAAATTATGAAAGCGGAAGCGCAATTTTCAATGAAGGATTATGAAGGAGCCGAAGAGTCGTATAATATGGTTCTTGGTGTGGCTGAATGGCGTGGAGCTACGTATGCAAGAGCGATGATTGGGATGGGAAATTGTCGAATGGAAAAAAATGATTTGGATGCGGCTCATTCATTTTTCCAGCGAGTATATCTGCTCTTTAAAGGGTATGACGATGGATTATGGGCGGCGCAGGGCTATATCGCGGCGGCAGAAACGTTGGAGTCGTTAGGACGTCTGGAAGAGGCGGAAAATACGTTGCTCTCTATGATGGAAGATTCATACACACAGAATCATCCGCTTGTGGAAGAAGCTCAACAACTATTGAAGCGCTTGTAGGAGAATTTGAATGAAAAAAGGGGTTTTATATTTTTTGATAGTGGCAATGGGATTGACAGGATCCATTCAGGCCGCTCCTTTGAACGTGGAGTTGATCATGTCTGGGGGAAGAGCGTGGAAAGGGCAATTAATTAAGCGAGACGGAGATTGGGTTGAATTTTCAACGGGTGTTTCTGCACGGCCGATTCGATTGGGTGCAAGTACCATTGAGCGAATTAATTATAACGTAAAAATCAATTTGGAACAGTTACTTCAACTGAAAGAAGATCGTGAATTTAATAGACTGATTTCAAACTTAAATCAGGTGCTTGCACCTTTTAAATCGTATCAGGACATCCCTTCCAATTTAACGCGATATCGTGCTTTGTTGATGGAGCTATATTTTTTAACGGAAGAGTATGATCAAGCATTAGCCTATGCGACGCAATTGGTATCCGATGGTGGAGATGATGTGGCATTGGTTGAGAATGCGCAGACCTTTCAAGCACTGTCTCTTATTGAGAGTGGTCGGTCTGATGAGGCAGAGGTGTTGATGGATCAATTAGGTTGGTTGGGGGAGTTGCGAGAAGACTCGAATCCCAAGCAACTCTATTTAGGCGCCAAGTTGATGAGCGTTAAAGAAAAATATAATCAAGCCATGGAGTTGATTGCGTATGTAATTGCATTTAATTCGCAGGATACAGAATGGATGCAGCCGGCGGAGTTGCTTTGCGCAGAAATTTATATGGAATTGGGAATGCTTGATTCAGCAGAAGAAGTGATTCGACAGATTTCATTGCTCTATCCCAATACAGCAGAGTACGATGCCTCTCTCATTTTAAAAGAGAAGTTGGTAGAGTTGCGTGCGATTGAGGCACTTGAAACCGATAGTTAATTTAACAACGACAGGAGAACAAAAAATGAAAAATAGGAAAAAACAAATGGGCCTGATCCTTTTGATGCTAGTGGTTACCACATCGGCTTTTGCGCAAGCAGAGGGAGGTATTACAGAGGAAAAAACAACTTTATGGCAAATGATTTTGCAAGGTGGCTGGGCGATGATTCCATTGGGATTAATGTCAACGGCTATGGTGTATTTTATCGTTCAAAACGCATTGGCGCTTCGTGAAAAGGTACTTTTACGTCCGGATTTATTGCCTGAATTTATTGCGTTAATGAAGAATAAGAAAATTATCGAGGCCCATTCGAAGTGTAAAGAGAATGAAACGTTATTTACCTATGTGTTTCAGGCGGGACTCGAACGGTGTTCTACAACGCGTGAAATTAACTTTGGTAAAGTGAAAGAAGCGATCGATGAAGCGAGCACGGAAGAGATAACGAGCTATATGAAGCCGATCGATTATCTGTCGATTATTGGTGCTACAGCGCCGATGTTAGGACTGTTGGGAACCGTTTCAGGTATGATTAAAGCGTTTCAAACGATTGGTTCTCAGGGCATGGGTAAACCAGAAGTATTAGCCGGTAATATTGGTGAGGCGTTGGTTACTACCGCGACTGGGTTGATTATTGCCATTCCTGCGATGCTCTTCTATTACTACTTCCGGAATAGCTTTATTAAAACGACCGCTTCTTTAGGCCGTAACATTGGGGGCCTTTTGGATACGTTGGAAACAGGTGAATTGCCGCTTGGGTTTGCGGAACATTCTGAGTAACTGAAGCAGTATGCTCCTGAGAGAGGTATAGCATGAAACTGAAATTACCAGCTCGCGAAGATGCTGCGGTAGATATGGCTCCGATGATTGACCTTGTTTTCCTGTTGTTGATCTTCTTTATGGTTGCATCGGTGGTTACAGAGCTGGAAAAAGTGGAAGTGGAAATCCCCGAATCAAATTATGCAAAAGTACCGGAAGATACGAAGGGTCGTATGATGCTTTCGGTTGATGCAAATAATGTGATTTATGTAGGAACACTAGCTGTTACCATTCAGGAATTGAAGACTTTGGTGGAGTCTGAGTTGGATGTGAATCCGGATTTGCGAGTCTTAATTCGTGCGGATCAAGTAGTGGAATATAAAACTTGTAAAGAGATTATGATTGCTTGTGGTGAAGTGGGTGCAACCGACCTTATCTATGCAACATTTGAGGAATAAAGATGAAGCTAATCGATGAAATGATTAACAAAAAAGCGGAGTTACAAATTGCTCCTTTGATCGATGTCGTTTTCCTGCTTTTGATTTATTTCATGGTCACGGCTTCTTTGATTAAGAAGGAAGCGGATTTAGGTTTTATGTTGCCTGCGAAGGTGGATGTTCCAGAATCTTTAGATATACCGATTGAGGTCTTAATCGAAGTCTCAGAATTAGGTGATATTTTAATTGAAGGAATGGTGTTTGGAAAAGACGAGAGCAATTTAGACGATTTAATTGGGCAGTTGTTATCGTTGAAAGAGGCAGCAGATTCTTCGGGCAGTGAGTTGATTGTGAATATTCTTCCGGCGGATAAAGCACTCCATGGGCGCATTATTAATGTGATGGATGCGTGTGCAGCTGCGAATGTGAAAAATATGTCTTTCAGTATGACGATGTAGTCAAAGCGCACGTTGCTTTTCTCACAGATCATCGGTCTATATTGATATTTATTTTTCTTACAATACGATTGTTTGTGTTTTTAATCCTGCACGTGCGGCTGATTCTTGATCACATAGAACTGCCACGCGCGGATTACGAAATGCAGCATCTAAGATTTCTCCGAACTGATTAAAATGCTGTTGTGTGGTTGAAAGGACTTCGTCGCGTAATTGTTGACGTTTAGTGTCCGTGTAACCAACTAGTCTACGCTTAGCATTAGTGAATGATTTTGAATCAGGCAGCATGTAGGCATCTAACTGACCAATGGCTCCGATTAATGATCGGGTAAGTTCGGCTTCATCTAATTTTAGATCTTTTAGGAACTGCCCGGTCTGTTGATATATTTTGATTGAGTCTTCTAAGTTAGGATCGCGATAGGATGCAAATGTAAATGTTCCTACTCGTTGATCAAATGCACACATACCGCCATAAGCACCCCCTTGAACTCTGATTTTTTCCCAAAGCCATGCTGTTTGTAAATAGCGACTTATTACGAGTGCGGATCCATGCATTTGATAGTTTTGCTCATATAAATTAGCGGCTGCTCCAACAAAATTAATTCGACTTGGAACAATGAGGGCTTCGGAAACTGGATAGGTCTGTTTACTGAGTTGGATGGGGTGATTTGAGCATATTGGAAGCGTGGATACAAATTGCTCAACCTGAGGCGTTACCTTTTTTAACGCGGAGCTTTCAGCAGTGAGATTAACTAAGATGCCGTTTTGTGATATAATTTTCTGATGAATGGTTTGAATTTTCTGACGAATGGTTAACCAGTCGGTATCAATACGTTCAAGAAGATCTCGTGCAAAGAAGAGGGCATCAATACCCCCTATTTTTTCATTCAGGGTATATGCTGCATGATCGGTTGCTTTGAGTCGCGTTATCACGGCCGAGTGTCCTCTCGGAATGATGGAGCTTTCGATATCAGATTTGTGTTCGAGGACTATTTGTTTAAATCGGTCGGGGTCATCAAATGTAGGGTAAAGAAAGATCTCTTTAAAAAGGTGAAGGAGGTCATCAACTCGAGGAAGCATACATTTTCCACGAAAGAAAAAGTGATGAACGCTATGGGAATCTTCTTCATGTGGGGAGATGAAAGGTGTGCCATAGATGCCGCCGGTTGTAATCGCAATGCGTTGTGATAAATCAGTGTAGGTTTTATTTTTGGTTCCCATTTCAAGGTAGAGGTTGCCGAGTAGAGATACATATGGGATTTCATCTTCTTCTAGTGTATTTAGGTTAAGTCCTAGATCCATATATAGAATGCCATTGGTGAATAGAGGGTGTTGGAGAATGGTGGCTTCTTGATGGGGTTGTTCTTGGCAATCAATGGGTTTGATTTGGGGTTCGAGATCTTTTCGATTGAGTAGAGGCAACGATGCAATTGCTTCGGTTGAATCTGGGGTTTCTTGAAGCTGCATGAGGGATACAGTTTGCTGTTGAATTTTTTTGAGTTCGGTTAAACTCATTCTTTCTTTAATGGTGGCAAGACGCTTTTTTTCAGCGGTTTCTATTTCGGCAGCGAGACCGGGATCTGGGTGAAGGGTTACGGTCGAACGATGAGTGTTTTTGATAAAATATGTTTGGAGCATGGCTTCAAAAAATCTGGGTTGTTGAGCCTGTTGTTTCAGTTGTTGTAAGGGTTTTTCGAAAGCAATGAGTTCGAGAGGATCGGCGCCATAGACCCATCCATTAAGTGATTTTAACCAGAGGGCAAGTCCGCGTGGAAATCCGCCTGAGTTGTTTTCACGTAGTTCAAATTCGAAACTATTCAAGGCGGCATGAATGTCTTGCTCAGAGATACCATTGGTTGCGAGCGTTTGAAGCGTATCAAAAATGAGGGCTTCTGCTTTTTCTAGTTGTTTTTTCTCAACACCTTTTAAACCAACACAAAAGCACATTTGCTTTAGATGAGTTTCAAGACCCCCGCCTGTTAAATCTTCCCCTAATCCCGATTCAATAAGGGCTTTTCTTAGTGGAGAGGCAGGAGTGCCTAGAAGAATATGATCAAGCAAGGTAAAGCTAAAGACTGTTTCTGCTGTGGTAGGAGTGGGAAGAACCCAGTTGATCGTGAACATGGGTGTTGGGTTGGGCTCACTTTCAGAAACGGCATAGGGACGGCTAATTCGAGTGGGTTCGGAAAATGGTTTTTGTAGGTCTACAGCCGAATTGGGTTTTATCTTTGAATAGCTATCCAAGTATTCCGCTAAAAGACGAAAGCGGTCTTCTTCAGGATCGTCTCCGTAAAATACAATGCATGCATTGCTTGGATGATAGAAATTAGAATGAAATTCTTTAAATGCTTCATAGGTGAGTTGAGGAATGATTTCCGGTTTGCCTCCTGAATCTAATCCGTAGGTCGTATTTGGAAAAAGTGATTGTTGCGAGGTTTCCATGAGAACTGACTCTGAAGAGGAGTAAACTCCTTTCATTTCATTATAGACCACACCTTTATATTCTAAAGGCTGATCGATCTCTTCTAGATGATAGTGCCATCCTTCTTGCATAAAGAAATCACGGGTAATGCGAGGTTTAAAGACGGCATCCAAGTAAACTCCTACGAGGTTGTGGAAATCCTGGAGGTTTTGACTGGCAACGGGATAGCAAGTTTTATCGGGATAGGTGAATGCGTTCAGGAAGGTTTGTAGGGATCCTTTCAGAAGTTGGACAAAGGGGTCTTTGACGGGATATTTCTCAGATCCACACAGAACGGTGTGTTCTAAGATATGTGCCACTCCAGTGGAATCTTGCGGAGGGGTTCGAAAGGCAATACCAAAACATTTATTTTCGTCTTGATTGGAGAGGAATAAAATCTCAGCTCCCGTGTCCTCGTGTATATATATTTTGGCTTCGGTATCGAGCTCTTGAATATGCGTTTGTTGAATGAGTGAAAATGAGTTCATAGGTTGCTTTCGATTTTATTTAAATTGTTCGTTACTGGATCCGATGGGTTTCAAAGAGATGATGATAAATCTAAATCGGTCCAAATTTCAACTTGTGGATGATTGAATAGAACGTTTCCGGCAATCAGGCTTTTGGGGTTCTTTTTGAGTGTCGTGAGGATATCTCGTTTACTTTCTCCGGTGGCTAAAAGAATGATGCGGTGGCAACAGTGAATGAAAGAGGCGCTTACGCTCACGCCATCCATGCCATCAGGCCGTTTGGTGTAGAGCGTAGTTTCGGCTGATCTTGCTTTTGCATCCGATTGATTAAAAATGCCCGCAGTGTGTCCATCGGCTCCTATGCCAAGCAGGCCGAGGTCGGGTTGAGAAAGTTTGTCTAGTTCTCTAGAAAATTTTAGGGATGCTTCTGCAGGTGTACAGGCGGTATCGACAGCAATAAATTGAGCTGTGCCGTTGAGCGCGTGTA
>ERZ802830.1827-NODE-1827-length-19908-cov-10.1301_pt1 | contig 19908 bp, 19 predicted proteins | sample MGYA00345654_ERZ802830 | MGnify/ENA primary metagenome ERZ802830 (study PRJEB30503, sample SAMEA104212375) | marine metagenome | biome: Westerlies Biome; feature: [SRF] surface water layer (ENVO:00010504) within the epipelagic zone...; material: water...
AATAATTGTCTTTATTCTTGATAAATAAATCAGAAAAAAAACTTTTACTTCCGCCTATAAGAATAATTATTCCATCCAAGTATCTTGTAAGCAAATCGAATGAAATATTAGGCTTATTATCCTCATCCTTTAAATTTAAATAAGATTTTGAGGATAATTTAAGTAAATTTTTATATCCTTTATTATTTTTAGCAAATAAAGAAATTTTTCCATAAAAAATTTCCTTATCTACTGTATCCTTTAAATATATAGTGGTTCCAATTATTGGTTGAATGCCTAGTTTGCTAAGCTCGTTAGAAAACTCTAATGCCCCAGATAAATTTTCATTATCACAGATCCCAACTGCGGAAACTTTATTTTTTTTACAAAAGTCAGATAGTTGATTTATTTTAATTGCTCCCTCGCATATTGAAAACTGGGAGTGAATTTTTAAATTAATTACCTCTTTAGACATTACATAAAATTAACATTTCCATTGGCAATTGTTAATTCAAAATCAGACTTATTAACAAGTGTTTTATTATGGGTTGCAAATATAATTAATGTTTCGTTATCTTTAATATTATTTAGTAGGTTTATAATATTTTCAGCATTTTTTGCATCAAGGCTTCCAGTGGGTTCATCAGCTAAAATTAACTTTGGTTTATTTATCAAGCTTCTAGCAATTGCTACACGCTGCTGTTCTCCGCCAGATAATTCTCCTGGTCTATGATTTAATCTATTCTCTAAACCAACTTTAGTTAATAATGATTTAGCTAAGAGATAAGTATCATTTTTTTTTTTATTCAAATAAAGGTTAGGTAACATTACATTCTCTATAGCTGTAAGGTCTGAAATTAAATTGAAATTTTGAAAAACTATTGATAAATTTTTTTTTCTATAATCAGACTTTTGTTTTTCATTATAGGAGAATAAATTATTTGATGATAATAGACTATAATCGCCTTGATCTGGACTATCTAAAAGGGCTAACAAATGTATTAATGTTGACTTTCCTGAACCTGATGGTCCGGTAAGTGCGACAAGCTTATTTGTAGGCAATTTAAGGCTTATATTATTTAGCACAATAATATCAGTATTTTTATCTTTATATTTCTTACTTACATTTTTTAATTCTATTAAATTTTCAATCATTTTTTAAGTTTTTAACTGGGTCAAGTCTAGATGCGCTTATTGCTGGAAAAAAGGAAGCAACTAGAACTATTAATAAGGCAAATAAAGCAATTAAAAATATTGAGTTATAATTAACATATGATGGCAGTTCATTTAAAAAATATACTTCAGATGGAAAGATTTTAATGTTAAAATATTGGCTTAAGAATACTCGAATATTTTCTAAATTGTAGGATATAATAACTCCTAAAAATACACCAAAAAAAATACCAAAAAATCCAATTACTGCCCCAGAAATAATAAAAATTCTTAATATTGAGCTTTTTACAAAACCAATTGATCTCAATATAGCGATTTCTTTAGACTTATTTTTAATCAAAATTGTTAAAACAGATATAATGTTAAAGGCAGCAACAATAATAATTAATGTTAGTATTATAAACATTACATTACGTTCAACTTCAAGTGCATCAAAGAATGTCTTATTGGTGTCAACCCAAGAGTAAATAAAGTTATCTGGATTATTTTTCTTTAAAACATTGGTAAAAAAAATTGCTTTGTCAGGGTCATCGATTTTTATTTCAATTTCTTCTTTTTTTTTTGATAGCGATTTACTTTGCTGCAAACTTGTAATGATAAAGTTATTATCAAATTCATACATACCAGTATTAAAAATATATCCAACTTTATAAGATATTTGTCTTGGTATTAATCCGAAGGGTGTTGTCTCTGTTGTTTTTGACAAAAGGGTCATGTTATCTCCAATGTCAAGGGATAGTTTACTAGCCAAGTCTAAACCAATACCAACTACATTATCATCTACCTTGCCTTTAATTATTGAGTTTTTTAAAAAGTAATTTTTTTTAATTTCATCTTTCTTGAAACTCTTAATCAATATTCCGAAATTATCTTTTTGAGTTAATATTAATGCTTGAGAGTTTTTTACTAAGTTGATATCAGTAATTTTTACATTATTCTCTTTAGATAATTTAAAAATCATTTTTTTTTCTAAATTATAATTTCCTTTGGACAAATAAGATATATGCGGCTGATAACTGAGTAATTTATCTAAAAGATCAATTCTAAAGCCATTCATTAAAGACATTACAATTATTAAAGTTGCTACTCCAAGCATGATCCCAATAAAAGAAAAGCCGGAGATAATTCTAAAAAAACCATCTCTGTCTTTGGGCTTTAAGTATCTTGAAATAATTAGAATTTCAGCTTTATTTATCACTATTATAAATTTCTTTTAGTCTATTGACTATCTCATCTTTTGACAAAATTACTTTATCTTTACCAAGTTCTTTAAATTCATATTCATCTTTATTCATTTTTGTTCCAATTATAATTTGATATGGAATTCCGATTAAGTCAAAGTTTTTAAACTTGCTAGATGGACTTTCGGAAGTGTCATCTAACAAAGGGTCAAAATGATTAATTTTTAAAATTTGATAAATTTCATTTGATTTTTTATCAGCATCATCACCATTCTTTCCTAAATTAATTATTGCAACTTGGAAAGGTGTAATAGATTTGGGCCATTTCATAAATTGATTATTATACTTTGCCTCAATTATTGCAGCTGGTAACCTAGATACCCCTATTCCATATGAGCCCATTTGAGGATTGATATTTTTACCTTCTTTTGAATTTATTAAAGCTTTAAGAGATTTTGAGTATTTGTCGCCGAAATAAAAAATATGCCCAACTTCAATACCTTTTGTGTGTAATTGGTTTTCTTTTTTTACCAAATTATCAAATTCTGTTTTATTATATTTTTCATCTGTTGCAGAATAGAACTTTGAATATTTTTCAATAATTTCACTAGTATTTTTTTCGCTATAACCTATATTTTTAATATCAATCTTTAATAAATTTTTATCTAAAAATACTTCACTTTCCCCAGTGTCTGTTAAAATTATAAATTCGTGAGATAAGTCTCCGCCAATTGGTCCTGTACTAGCTTGCATAGGTATTGCTTTGAGTTCTAATTTTTCAAATGTCTTAAGATATGACAAAAACATTTTTTTGTAAGAATTTACGGCATCTTGCTTACTAATATCGAAAGAATATGTGTCCTTCATCAAAAACTCTCTGCATCTCATAACTCCAAATCTTGGCCTAATTTCATCTCTAAATTTCCACTGTATATGATATAGTATCAGAGGTAAGTTCTTATATGATCTCACATTATCTTTAAAAATTTGAGTAATTAACTCTTCATTAGTTGGTCCATATAATAAATCTCTATCTTGTCGATCTTTAATTCTAAGCATCTCTTTTCCATAGTCATCGTACCTACCGCTCTCTTTCCAGATATCTGCTGACTGTATCGTAGGCATTAACAATTCAATTGCGCCTGCCTTGTTCTGCTCTTCTCTGACAATTTTTTCAATATTTTTTAAAACTTTGAAACCCAGAGGTAGCCAAGAATAAATTCCTGAAGAAGATTGTCTAATCATACCTGATCTAAGCATTAGTTGATGTGATTTTATTTTAGCTTCAGATGGATTTTCTTTAAGTATGGGTAAAAAATAATTTGAAAGTCTCATTAAGTTAAAATTTTTCTTATATTTAAAATATCAAAATAGTTTAAAAGATAAATGATCGCAAATAATATTGTAGTAATAGCTGTGGTTAATATAAGTTTTTTGACAATTTTTGGATTTGACGGAGCGCCAGGATCTGTACCTTCGGTGATATATCCCTCGTTTTCTTGAGAACTAATATTTCTTGGCAAAATCAAAAAAAGTATTAGCCACCATAAGATTACAAATACTACTATTGAACCAGTCAATGACATTATAATCTGATTATATTTATATTTGTAAAAGGTTTTTTTGATAATCTAAATTGAATTATTTTTCTTAATGATTTTTTTAAATTATCAAGTAAACTTGATTCTTGTTTTTTGTTATTTAAAGAAAAACTTTTGCAGACATCAAAAATTTTGTCTTCAATTTCGTATTTTATCTCATTTAATTCATGATCGTTAATAGGCAAACCTCTTAAATTAATTAGTGGCGATCTATCAATATTACCATCTTTAGAGACAATTAAAGAAATATCCATTAAGCCGTTAAAAGAAATATTTTTTCTGTCTCTTAAGCTTGTCGACTCTTCATCGATTAATTTGTTGCCATCAACTAACAGTTTTCCTGAATTGACTTTATTAATTATTTCAGCTTTACCTGGAAAGATTTTTAATACATCGCCATTTTCTATAAGCACTGGTTGTTTAATTTTTTTTTCCTTTGCGAAATTATAATGTTCTTTCAAATGTCTATGTTCACCATGGACTGGCACTGAAATTTGAGGTCGAATCCAATCGTACATTTCATGCATTTCTTCTCTGCCGGGATGACCAGATACATGTATGAATGCATTTTCCTCAGAAATAACGTTTATTCCTCTCCTTACTAATATATTGTGCATTGAGTAAAGTTTTTTTTCATTGCCTGGAATTATTCTAGAAGAAAAAATTACTGTATCATCGGATGTTATATCTACATCTGGATGATCTTGATTACAAATTCTATTCATTGCTCCTTTGGGCTCGCCCTGACTACCAGTGCAGAGATAAACTATCTTATCTCTTGAAATTTTTTTTACATCTCGAGGATCAATTGGCGTGTCTATATCTGAAAAATAACCACACAATTTAGCAGTATTAAATATTCTGTGCATTGATCGCCCAACTAAACTTACATGCCTGCCTACTCTTGCAGCACATTTAAACACAGTTAACATTCTTGCTGCATTGGATGCAAATGTAGTTACAATTATTCTTTTTTTTTGTTGTTCAAAGATTCTAAGCATACTTTCATTAACATCTTTTTCTGATCCAGATCTTCCCTCGGTAAAAATGTTAGTAGAGTCACAAATCATTGCTAAAACACCTTTGTCACCAATAGTTTTTAATTTTGTTTCGTTGATATTGTCTCCCATTATAGGGTGCAAGTCACATTTCCAATCACCAGTGTGAAAAATATTTTTTTTATCATATTCAATTAATAATGCGTTAGGCTCTAATATAGAATGCGTAAGAGAAACAAGGGTAATTTTAATTATTTCTAAATCAATATTTCCATTCAAAGGAATAATTTTAAGATAATCATCAATATTAATTCTTCTCTCCTTAAATTTTTCTCGAATTAAAGCGCCAGTAAATGGCGTTGCATAAATATTAGTTTTTAATTTTGGCCAGATATGAACTAATGCTCCAATATGATCTTCATGGCCATGAGTAATCACTATTCCAATACAATCATTTTTTTTTTGATAAATAAAATCAGGATCAGGTATAATCACATCAATTCCTGGTAAGCTATCCTCTGCAAAAGTAATTCCACAATCAACAATTATCCATTTATGATGATTGGGTTCACCAAATCCATACAAATTCATATTTGCCCCAATTTCACCAGATCCACCGAGTGGACAAAAGAGGATTTCATTATTAGTTTTCATTAAAAACTTTCTTATTTTGTTTAACTATTATCGCTAACCCATAAAGTGTAATATCTTTATTTACAACAGATTTAAACTTAATACTTTTTTTAAAAATTTTAGAATAACCGCCAGTCAAAACTACTAAATATTTTTTTTTGGTCTGTTTAATAATTTTTTCTAAAATTCCGTTTATTAGACAAGAATAACCAATATATACACCTGAATTAATTGCAGATTTAGTATCTTTGCCAATAACTTTTTTTTGATTTGATATATCTATCAGTGGCAGTTTTGCGGTAAATTGATTTAAGGATTTGAGTGCAAGATTAATTCCAAGAGTAATAATTCCACCTTGATATATATTTGGTGTATCCGCTACATCAAAAGTCGTAGTTGTTCCAAAATCCAAAATAATGCAATTTTTTTTATAATAATTTAAACCACCTATGGAATTTGCAATTCTATCTGAACCAACTTGATATTTTTTCTTTAAATTAATCTTAATATTTTTTTTTATTTTTTTATCTTTTAATTCGTGAACTTTAATTTTATTTTTTTTTAGATTATTTTTTATAATTTTATAAATACTTGGCACAACTGATGATATAAGGGCGTATTTAATGTTTTTGTTTTTATTATAAAATAAAACTTTTGAAATTATATTTTTTTTACATGTCAAAAAGGATATATAATTTTTTATTTGGTTGGTTTTTATATTATAGGTTGCTAACTTAGTAGACGTGTTGCCAATATCTAATAATAATATCATTTTAAAAATTCTTTATATTTTTTTTTATAAAATTAACAAAGCTTAATTTTTCAATTTTTTTTTTTGTATATTTATTTGCATATGTTGTTTTGTAATATTTTATTTTAGGACTCTGTATTAAATTCAGTCCAATTCCAACAATCAAATATAAAGTTTTTCTATACCTAATACTTTCTACTAAAATACCACAAATCTTTTTATATTTTACCAGAATATCATTTGGTTTTTTAATTTTGATGATTGTGTTTTGAATGCCTGATTTTAATAAGTACTTTTTAAGAATTCTCAAACTTTTAAATTGCGCATCATAAATATCTTTATGATTTTTTACTTCTTTATAAATACTACAAAATATGTTTCCTTTATGCGAAATCCATTTATTGCCATATCTGCCACGCCCCTCTGTTTGTACGTCTGAAATCACTATGCCATTAAATGAGATGTTATTCTTAATTAGATCAATAGAAAAGTCATTTGTACTTTTGACTTCATCTAGATATGAAATATGAATTGAATTCAAAACTTAACTAAAAACCTTTGATGCGATATCAGACAAGTTTATTAAAAAAGATGGCAAGATAAAATAAAATAAAATTAATAAGGTTGATGAAACCAAAGACAGCTTAGTCCCTAAACCTGATATGTCATCAAATTTTTCTTTCTCTTTATCAAAATACATTATTTTAATAATTCTTAAATAATAGAAAGCTGCTATCACTGAGCTTAATAAACCAATTATCGCCAGTAGATACATTTCAGACTCTACTACAGCTTTAAAAATATAAAATTTTGCAAAAAAACCAGCTAATGGAGGTATGCCTGCTAACGAAAATAAAATTAAACAAAAACAAACTGCTATTACAGGATGATTCTTTGATAAACCGCTCAAGTCTCTAATATCCTCATAATAAACTTTGTCACGACTAAAAAAAAGAATACAAGTAAATGCCCCTATCTTCATTATTACATAAATTGTCATGTAGGATAATGTTGCTGAAATTCCTGATACAGTCCCTGTTGCCAAACCCGCTAAAGCATAACCTATATGGCTTATGCTACTATATGCCATAAGTCTTTTAATATTTGTCTGCCCAATTGCTGCTACAGAACCTAGAATCATTGATGCTATCGCAATAAAAATCAGGATTGTCTTCCATTCTTCAAAAGCGGCACTAAATGCTACAAATAAAATTTGTATAAATGCTCCAATCCCTGCAACTTTGGGTGCTAAAGTAAAAAAAGCGGTAACAGATGTTGGTGAGCCTTCATAAACATCAGGTGTCCACATATGAAAAGGAACGGCTGAAACTTTGAATGCCAAACCTACAAGAATAAAAACTAATCCAAAAATCAAACCAAGATTATTAATACTAAAATTTTCGTTAATAATTAAATAATTCGTTGAGCCAGTAAAACCATAAACCAGTGAACAGCCATATAGAAATAATCCAGACGAGAGAGCACCAAGCACAAAATATTTAACCCCAGACTCAGAGGACTTGAGTGAATTTCTGTCAATTGTAGCAAGTACATACAACGACAGAGATTGCAATTCAATCCCAAGATACAAACCTATTAAATTGTTTGCACTAACCATTATAAACATTCCAATTGTAGAGCTTAAAACTAAAATCATATACTCAAACTTATCTATTTTTACTCTTTTGAAATATTGACCAACAAAAACAATAGAGAATACGGTAGAAATTAAAATTATAATTTTGATAAAATTTGTAAAAATATTAATGCTATAGTTATTATTAAAAACTAAAAGCTGGTTATCAAAATTTAAATATACAATAGGAATGCAAGTAAGTAATACTAAAATGGTACTTTTTTTAATGAGAGCAAATGAGTTTTTTATAAACACCCCTGTAATTAATAAAAATAATAGTGCTAAAATTAAGAAAATTTCAGGATATATATTTTGAAAATCTATCATCTTATTTAACAAAATTAGCAATTTTTATATAATTTAACATATTGTCAGAAACCTTTTCAGCACTGGATGAGATTAAGTCTAAAAGTAATGCTGGATAAAAACCTAATATCAATATCATAATTAATAGTGGTGTTAAAATAAGATACTCATTTTTATTTAAATCTTTCAAACTCTTTATTTGATCATTTGTTATCTCTCCAAAAACAACTCTTCTGTATAACCAGAGACTGTAACACGCAGAAAGAATTACACCTATTGCAGCAAAAAAAGCTATCCAATAATTAAATTTAAAAGCGCCAATTAAAACTAAAATTTCTCCAATAAAACCGCTAGTTCCTGGCAATCCTAAACTTCCCAAGGTAAATACCATAAACATTATTGCGTATTTCGGCATAACATTAACCACTCCACCATATTTGGAAATTTCTCTAGTGTGCATTCTGTCGTATATTACACCGACACATAAAAATAATGCGGATGAAATCATTCCATGACTTATCATTTGAAAAATACTACCTTCAATGCCCTGTTTATTAAAAACAAATATACCAATTGTTACAAATCCCATATGGGCAACTGAAGAATATGCAATTAACTTTTTCATATCTCTTTGAACAAGTGCAACTAAAGACGTGTAAATTATTGCAATAATACTTAATACGAAGACAAGTGGCGCAAAATAAATTGAGGCGTCTGGAAATAAACCAAGAGAAAACCTAATGAATCCATATCCTGCCATTTTTAAAAGTATTGCTGCTAAAATAACTGATCCAGATGTCGGCGCCTCAACATGTGCATCAGGTAACCATGTATGTACTGGCCACATTGGAGTTTTTACTGCAAAAGATGCAAAAAAGCCTAACCACAAATATTTCTGATAATCTTTATTTATTTGTATATTCAATAATTTTTCAACATCCAGCGTACCAGTATCAAAATATATATAAATTATTGATACTAACATGAATATTGATCCAAATAGTGTATACAAAAAGAATTTAAAAGCAGAGTAAACTCTTCTTTCACCACCCCAAATACCTATTATTAAAAACATTGGAATTAGTCCCGCTTCAAAAAATAAATAAAAAATAAATAAGTCCAATGAGCAGAAAACTCCAATCATCATCGTTTCCATTAACAATAATGCAATTAAAAATTCTCTTACTCTAGTTTTAACGCTATTTATTGTTGCTAATATGCATATTGGAGTAATGAAAGTTGTTAATAAAACAAATGATAATGAAATGCCATCTATACCGACTTTATAATTTACAAAATTTAAAATCCATTCATGTTGTTCAATAAATTGAAAATTTGGGTCAGTATAATCAAAGTTCATTAAAATGAAGATTGAAGAAAAAAAAGTTACAATACTTGTTAACTGCGCTACATATCCGGAGGTTTTGCTTACAAAGTCTACATCTCCTCTGATAAATAATAAAAAAAATACACCTATCAAAGGAATAAAAATAGTTAATGTTAAAATTGGTATATCGCTCATATTAATAAATAAGTTAGTAATATTGTTAATCCTATTAAGATTACAAAAGCATAATGATATAAATAACCTGATTGAAACAATACCGCGCGTTCAGAGATGCTTTTAATTATTTTTGCAAAACCATTCGGTCCAAAGCCATCTATTAATTTAATATCACCTTTAGACCAAAAAAAGAGCCTATGGCTTTTGCTGGCCTTGTAAAAACATAATCATAAAGCTCATCAAAGTACCATTTATTAAGTAAAAAATTGTAAAGCGGTTGATTTAGTTTTTTAAAATTTTCTAAAATATTTTCATTCTTAATGTATAAAAAATAAGCACCAATTATAATTAGCAACCCACAAAGAGGTGTAATTAACAAGAACCAAAGAGGTGGGTGCTTGAGAATGAATTGATCTTTAAAAAATATAGAAGTTCTCCAAAAATCTTGGTGATCAGTTCCTATAAAAATATCTTTGAAGACAAAGCCAGATAAAGCAGCACCAACAGTTAACAAAAATAAGGGAATTAAAATTACCAGAGGTGACTCATGAATTTTTTCATATAAATCATTTTTACCTCGATGTGTTCCATGGAATGTTTTATAAATAAGTCTCCATGAGTATATTGATGTAATCAAAGCTGTGACAACACCTATTATTACTGCGTATCCGCCCATATAACTTGAGGAAAAATAAGCGGCTTCTAAGATAGCATCTTTTGAGTAAAAACCAGACAAAAATGGAAATCCTGTAATTGCAAGAGTTCCAATAATCATAAAAACATAAGTGAAAGGAATTTTTTTATAAATTCCACCCATTTTTCTTATATCTTGCTCTTCATTAAGGCTGTGAATTACTGATCCTGCGCATAAAAAAAGTAACGCCTTAAAAAAAGCGTGAGTAAATAAATGAAAAATTGCGATATGATAAGCGCCTACACCTGCTGCAAAAAACATGTAACCTAATTGACTGCATGTTGAATAAGCAATAATCTTTTTAATATCATTTTGTACAAGTGCAATGGTGGCAGCAAAAAAAGCGGTGGATGCTCCTATTAATATTACTAAATTTTTTGAAACTTCTGAATACTCAAAAATCGGGGAGCATCTCACAACAAGAAATACTCCAGCTGTTACCATTGTTGCAGCATGTATTAATGCTGATACTGGTGTTGGTCCCTCCATGGCATCAGGTAACCATGTATGCAAAAATAATTGCGCAGACTTTCCCATTGCTCCAATAAATAAAAATACACAAATATAAGTGATTAAACCTCCCTCTGCTCCAAAGAAATTTATTTTTTCATTTATTAAATTAGGAATTTTTTGAAAAACATCAGAATAATTAAGTGATCCAGTAAATTTAAAAATTAAAAATATAGCTATCGCTAATCCAAAGTCTCCAACACGATTTACTACAAAGGCTTTTATAGCAGCTGAATTGGCTGAAGGTTTTTTAAACCAAAATCCAATTAATAAGTAAGAAGCAAGACCAACACCTTCCCATCCAAAAAAAAGTTGAAGGAAATTATCTGATGTAATGAGCATTAACATTGCGAAAGTAAATAAAGACAAGTACCCCATAAAACGTGGTTTGTCAGGATCATGCTGCATATAACCAATTGAATAAACATGAACTAAAAAAGATACTGATGTCACGACCACTAACATCACTGCGGTAAGTGTATCTATATAAATTGACCAATTCAAATTAAGATCTCCACTTGATATCCATTTAAAAATAACAAAATTAAGAGCATCAGAACCGTTGATAAATTCATACAAATAGTAAAAAGATATAACTGTAGATACAAATACTAAAAAGCAGGTAATTAATTGCGATGCAAAATCACCAATTTTTCTTCCAATCAAACCAGCTATTAAGAAACCTAATAATGGAGAAAATATAATTATATAGGCCATGTTTAACCTTTTAAAGTATTTATATCCTCAACTTGAATACTTCCTTTGTTTCGAAAAAAAACAACCAAAATTGCTAAACCGATGGCTGCTTCACCTGCTGCAACAGTAAGTACAAACATTGTGAACACCTGTCCAGCAATATCTTGTAAGTACACTGAAAACGCAACCAAATTGATGTTTACTGCAATTAAAATTAATTCTACAGACATCAAAAGAACTATCACGTTCTTTCTATTTAAAAATATTCCAATTACGCCGATGGTAAATATAATTGATGCTAAGAATAAGTAGTGTCCCAAAGAAATATCAATCATTTATTTTAACCCCTTTAAAAGTTTCTACTTCTTCTAGCAAAATACTATCAGATCTTTCCCTAGAAATTTGTGTTGTAATATCTTGTCTTTTAAGATTATCTTTTCTTCTAAAAGTTAATAAAATTGCACCAATCATTGCTACAAGCAGAATTAAACCTGAAATTTGAAAATAATGAAGATATTCTGTATACAAAACATTTCCAATCGCCTCCGTATTACTTAAGTCATTACTAATATTAATTTGTGAAGTTTTAATAAAAGTATCTTTATATTTCCATGTTCCTATCATCATTACAATTTCAATAAGCAAGATTAGTCCAATAAAGCCGCCAAAAGGCAAATAACCTAAAAAACCAGATCTCAAATCTCCTAAATTAACATTAAGCATCATCACAACAAATAAAAATAACACTGCAACTGCGCCCACATAAACAATCAGAGTTAGCATACCCAAATATTCAGCTCCTAACATTATGAACAAACATGAAACACTTACAAAATCTAAAATTAAAAAGAAAACTGCATGGATTGTATTTTTTGCCGAAATGACTGCTAGTGATGATGCAATAGTTATAAAAGAAAATAAATAAAAAACTAAAGCATGCGCTAACATAATTACCTATATTGTTTGTCTAACTTAATATTATTTGCTATTTCAGTTTCCCATCGATCACCATTTTCTAAAAGTTTATCTTTTGTAAAGTATAATTCTTCTCTAGTTTCAGTAGTAAATTCAAAATTAGGCCCCTGAACTATGGCATCAACTGGACAAGCTTCCTGACACAACCCGCAATAAATACATTTTACCATATCAATATCATATCTTGTTGTTTTTCTTGACCCATCATTATTTGGTTCAGACTCAATTGTTATCGCCTGCGCAGGACAAGCAGCTTCACAAAGTTTGCATGCAATACATCTTTCTTCTCCATTGGGATATCTTCTTAGCGCATGTTCTCCTCTAAATCTTGGGCTAATTGGACCTTTTTCAAAAGGATAATTTATTGTAGCTTTTGGCTTAAAAATAAATTTTATGGCTAAATATAAACCTTTTACAAACTCACTTAAAAAAATAGTTTTTATTAACCTATTAAACTTCATATTAATTAACCGGTAACATTTTAAAATAAACTAAAAAACCAGACACAATTATGACCCATACAAGGGAAATTGGTAAAAAAACTTTCCAACCAAGTCGCATAAGTTGGTCATATCTATATCTAGGAACAATCGCCTTTATTAAAGCAAACACTATAAATAATAACAGTATTTTAACAACTAACCAAATAGGAGCTGGGACAATATTTAAAGGATATACATCAATTGGAGGTAACCAACCTCCTAAAAAAAGAACTGATCCCATAGCGCACATTAATAGAATGTTTGCATATTCTCCTAACCAAAAAAGTGCATACATCATGCCAGAATATTCTGTTTGATAACCTGCCACTAATTCTGCCTCGGCTTCTGGCAAATCAAATGGTGGTCTATTAGTTTCAGCTAGTGCTGAAATAAAAAAAATTACAAACATTGGAAAAAGTGGAATTGCAAACCAAATTTTCTTTTGAGCGATAACAATATCTACTAAATTTAATGAACCAACACATAACAATACAGTTACAATAACAAACCCAATTGATACTTCGTACGAAACCATTTGTGCTGCTGATCTTAGGGCGCCTAAAAATGGATATTTTGAATTTGAAGCCCATCCAGCCATTATAATCCCATAAACGCCTAGAGATGATACGGCAAAAAGATAAAGTATGCCAACATTTATATTTGTAACATAGATATTCTCACCAAATGGAATAACTGCCCATGCAAGAAGGGCTAAAGACATAGTAACTACAGGAGCAAGAATAAATATAATTTTATTAGCTCCAGCTGGAATAATAATTTCTTTAAATATGTATTTTAATGCATCTGCTACAGTTTGCAATAATCCAAAAGGACCAACTACATTTGGTCCTTTTCTTAATTGAACTAAACCCCACACTCTACGATCTACCCAAACAATCATTGCTACTGCAATTAAAACCGGGATAACTAAAGATAAAATTTTCAAACTATCTAAAAAAATTATATTTAAATATTCACTTAACATATATATTTACGCCTCTATCTTTTTATTCTTTAATTTTATACTTTTACATTCTCTCATTGTCTTAGAAGAACGTGCAACGATGTTTGTCTGATAATAATCAATTTTGTTTACTTCTAAAGTAAAATCTTTTTTTTCATGATTATCAATTTTTAAGTTGTTGTAATCACTAATGGGAATTTTGTCATACTGACCAAGATGAGGATATTCTGTTACCATGTTTTTTCTTAATTCATCAAAACTACTGAAGCCAATATCTATATTGTCGGCATCTGCAATACTTAGAAAAATTTCCCAATCCTCTTTCGCAAGCCCAGGAGGATAACTTGCTTTGTATGATCTTTGTACTCTGCCCTCTAAATTTGCAAAAGAACCGTTTTTTTCTGCGTATGATGCGGATGGTAAGATAACGTCAGCAATAGATGCATTTTCACCACCATGAGAACCTTGGTAAACAACAAATTGATTTTCTTTTTTGTTAATCAAAACTTCATCTGAACTGATTAGATAAAGAAATTCTGAATTGTATACTTTGTTTAAATTTTTAGTTTGTAAACCAAGTTTTAGTGACCCTACGTTTGAAGCGCATTGATGAAGAATGTTGAATCCGCTTAATTTATTAATTTTTTTAAGTAATGTTTTTGTAGAAGATATAACATATCTAGATATATTTGATTTCAAAGCGCTTTCTCCAATTATCACTGCTGGATTTTTTGCTTTGTTCAATAGTTGAAACTCTGAAATTTTTTCATGAATTAAATCATCTAAGATTGAAATATTATTTCCAATTATTTTATAATTATAATTTTGTTCACCAGGATCACCTATTGAAAACACCTTGCAGCCATTATTTACCGCTTTCCTAATTCTATGGTTAACAATTGTAGCCTCTAATCTTGGATTGCAACCAATTAGTAAAATAAAATCGCACTCATCTATTTTATGAATGGATGTGTTAAATATAAAATTAAAATCGTCAGATGTATCAAATAAAATATCTTTTTGCCTAAAATCAATTAATTGAGAATTATAAAGTTTTCTAAAAAGCGATTTAAATGCATAACTTGTTTCTAAATCAACTAACTGACCGATTAATCCTCCAAAATCTTTTTTATTTTTTGAATTTTTACTAATAAAATTAATTGCCTCATTCCACGAAACAGCATGATGTTTTCCCTTTAATTTAATATAAGGAGTGTCGATCCTGTTGTTTAATAAACCGTCACATGCGTATCTTGTCTTATCTGAAATCCACTCCTCATTGATCTCTTCATTGACTCTTGGTAAAACTCGTTTAACTTCCCAGCCTTTAGAGTCCATTCTAATATTTGATCCTACAGCATCCATTACATCAATAGTTTCAACTTTATTTAATTCCCACGGTCTTGCTTCATAAGAATATGGTTTTGAAGTCAACGCTCCGACAGGACACAAATCAATTACATTACCTGACATTTCTGACTCTACAGTCTTTTCTAAAAATGTAGTAATTTCCATGTTTTCACCTCTATTGATTGCTCCTATTTCAGCGATACCAGCAACTTCTTCTGAAAATCTAACGCATCGTGTACAGTGTATACACCTGTTCATGTGTGTCTTAATTAATGGACCCATATTTTTTTGATTAACTGATCTTTTATTTAATTCATATCTTGATCTTCCGCCCCCATAATTAAATGCTTGATCTTGTAAATCACATTCTCCACCCTGGTCACATATCGGGCAATCTAATGGGTGATTGATTAATAAAAACTCCATTACACCCTCTCTGGCTTTTTTAACCATATCAGTATTTGTTTTTATGATTTGTCCTTCCACAGCAGGCATGGCACAAGAAGCAATTGGTTTTGAAGATTTTTCAATCTCAACTAAACACATTCTACAATTTCCTGCTATTGATAACCTTTCATGATAACAAAACCTTGGAATTTCTTTACCTGCAGCTTCGCATGCTTGAAGAACTGTTGAGCCTGTCTCTACTTCAACTTCAATATTGTCTACAGTTAATTTAATCATCAGGCTATCTTTCTATTAGCTAAGTTAGAACACTTTTCTTCCATCTCTTCTCTAAAATGCCTTAATAAACCTTGGACAGGCCAGGCTGCAGCTTCACCAAATGCACAAATAGTATGACCTTCAATTTGTTTAGTTACATCCAACAACATATCAATTTCATGAATCTCTGACTCACCTCGATTAATTCTCTCCATCATTCGCCACAACCAGCCTGATCCTTCACGACAAGGTGTGCACTGACCGCAACTTTCATGTTTATAAAATCTTGATATCCTTGACACACAAGAAACTATATCTTGGGACTTGTCTATCACTACCACACCCGCAGTTCCCATTCCGCTCTTCGCTTCAATTAGCGAGTCAAAATCCATTAAAATATTATCACAAACTTTTTTTGGTAATAGAGGCATCGAAGACCCCCCTGGTATCACAGCTTGTAAATTATCCCAGCCACCTAAAACTCCTCCCGCATGAGTTTCAATTAATTCTTTTAGAGGAACGCTCATTTCCTCTTCTACGTTGCATGGGTTAACAACATTTCCAGAAATGCAGAATATTTTTGTTCCTCTGTTCTTTGGACGTCCAAAAGATGCAAACCATGCTGATCCTCTTTTTAGGATCGTTGGAACGACAGCAATTGTCTCAACATTGTTAACTATTGTAGGGCATCCATAAAGACCTACAAGTGCAGGAAATGGTGGTTTTAATCTAGGTTGACCTTTATTACCCTCCAAACTTTCAAGTAACGCAGTTTCCTCACCACAGATATATGCACCAGCACCATAGTGAATATGCATATCAAAATCCCATCCTGAACCTGATGCATTTTTGCCAATTAATTTTTGTTTATAAGCCTCATTAATCGCTTCTTGCAATATTTTTCCTTCATTTACATACTCACCCCTTATATAAACATAGCAAGTATTTGCGCCTACCGCGTATGCTGATATTAAAGATCCTTCAATTAACTTTTGAGGCTCATATCTTAAAATGTCTCTATCTTTACATGTTCCGGGTTCAGACTCATCGGCATTTATAATTAAATAATGTGGCCTATTAGGGTTGGGTTTTTTTGGAGCAAAAGACCATTTCATACCTGTAGGAAACCCCGCTCCCCCCCTACCTCTTAACTCTGAATTTTTAATTTCATCAATTATCCAATCCTTACCTTTCGAAATAATTTCTTTGGTATCTTTCCAATCACCTCTATTAAGAGCGTTGGATAAATTAAAAGGTTCATCACCATACAAATTTTTAAATATTCTATCTTTATCTTTAAGCATTTTTTAATAATGTAGTTCTGTTTTGAGTGGGTTCTGATCCTTTTCTTCCTGATTGGGAACCAATATTTGGTAAACGACCTTCTTTAAACCCCTTGAAAATTTCCTCGGCTTTTTCTGCTGATAAGTCCTCATAATAATCATTATTAATTTGAACCATTGGAGCATTTACACAGGCTCCGAGACATTCAACTTCTATCCAAGAACTATCAAGTTCATGGTTTAAGTGTCCTGGTTTTTTCGATATTAATTTTTCACACTTTTCTACAATTTTCCCAGAACCTCTAATCATACAAGGTGTTGTAGTGCATACTTGAACGAAATATTTTCCAACTGGTGCTAAGTTATACATGGTATAAAAAGTAGCTACTTCATAAACTTTAATATATGTAGTATCAATCATTTCTGCAATCAACCGAATTGCTGCTAATGGTATCCAATTATTATTTTGTTTTTGCGCCAGATACAATAGAGGCATTACTGCGCTCTTTTTTTTTTCTTCAGGATGTTTTTTTAAAATATCATTAATTTTTTCAATATTTTCTTGTGAAAAAATAAAAGTTGATGGTTGGTTTTTTGCAATATGTTTATTGCTCATCGATCTACCTCACCAAAAACTATATCCATTGATCCTAGTAATGCCGGTACATCGGCAAGCATGTGGCCTTTAATTAAATAATCCATTGCTTGAAGATGAATAAAACCTGGAGCTTTAATTTTGCATCGATAAGGTTTATTAGTACCATCTGATACTAAATAAACCCCAAACTCACCTTTTGGTGCCTCTACGGCCGTATAAGTTTCACCAACGGGTACGCTATAACCTTCTGTGTATAATTTAAAATGATTTATTAATGCCTCCATTGAATTTTTCATATCTGATCTTTTAGGAGGTCCTACCTTTGTATCTAATGTCATTACTGGTCCATCTGGCAAATTTGATAAGGCTTGTATAATAATTTTTATACTTTCCCTCATTTCCTCAATGCGGCAAAGATATCTATCATAACAGTCACCATTTTTACCTGTTGGAATTTTAAATTTAAAATTTTCATAACCATCATAAGGTTGGGATTTTCTTAGATCCCAAGGAACGCCTGAGCCTCTGATCATTACGCCTGAAAAACCATGGTCCAGGGCTTCTTGGGTCGATACAATTCCTATATCGACATTACGTTGTTTGAATATTCTATTATCTGTTAGCAAAGACTCTAGGTCGTCGATTACTTTGGGGAATGTTTCACAAAAATTTAAAATATCTTCGTCTAATCCTGTAGGTAAATCAATGTGTACTCCACCTGGTCTGAAATAATTTGCATGTAATCGCGATCCGGAAACTCGTTCATAAAAAACCATTAATTTTTCTCTTTCTTCAAAACCCCAAAGAGATGGGGTTAAAGCTCCAACGTCTAATGCCTGAGTAGTAACATTTAATATGTGACTTAAAATTCGTCCGATTTCACAAAATGCTATTCTAATATATTTGGCTCTTATTGGTACGTCGATATTTAAAAGTTTTTCTACAGCTAAAGCAAATGCATGCTCTTGATTCATTGGCGCAACATAATCAAGTCTATCAAAATACGGTACAGCTTGGGTGTAAGTTTTATGTTCAATAAGCTTCTCGGTTCCGCGGTGAAGCAATCCAATATGTGGATCCGCTCTTTCAACAACTTCTCCATCTAGCTCTAAAATCAATCTTAACACCCCATGCGCAGCTGGATGCTGGGGGCCAAAATTTAAATTAACTGTTTTAAATTCTTTAGACATTATTTTTCGTTCTTTTTCTGTTCATTTTTAATATATTCTGGACTCTGCCAAGGGCTTCTAAAATCAAAATCTCTATACGCTTGTTGAAGCTTTACAGGTCCATATATAACTTTTTTTTTTTCAGGATCGTATCTAACCTCTTTGTAGCCAGTTAATGGAAAATCTTTTCTTAATGGAAAACCTTCAAAATCATAATCTGTTAATATTCTGCGTAAATCAGGATGTTTGTCAAAAGGTATTCCATGCATATCAAAAACCTCTCGTTCTAACCAGTTGGCTGACGGGAAAATATTTGTTAATGTTCGTATACTTTCTTTGTCTTCAACTTGTAGCTTTATAGTTACTCTTAAATTATTCTCGTGACTTAAAAGTAAATAAACAACTTCAAAACGTTTTTCTTTACCTGGGTAGTCGACGGCTAGAATATCAACTAACTGTCTAAATTTTAGCTCTGGATGTTTTTTTAATAGAACTATATTTTCTATTATATTTTCTGCTTTACATGAGCAAACTAGATTGTCATTTTGAAATAGTATTGTTAAAAAAGAGAAATTAGAATTTTTTTCAATTATTGATTTAATATCATTAATACTTTTCATAATTATCTTTTTAACGAACCTTCTCTTCTAATTTTTTTTTGTAATTGTAAAATTCCATATAATAATGCTTCTGCAGATGGTGGACAACCAGGTACATAAATATCAACTGGAACAATTTTATCACAACCTCTAACTACAGAAT
>ERZ802830.1828-NODE-1828-length-19906-cov-10.2294_pt1 | contig 19906 bp, 20 predicted proteins | sample MGYA00345654_ERZ802830 | MGnify/ENA primary metagenome ERZ802830 (study PRJEB30503, sample SAMEA104212375) | marine metagenome | biome: Westerlies Biome; feature: [SRF] surface water layer (ENVO:00010504) within the epipelagic zone...; material: water...
ATTCTAGCGAAGTATTATTTAAAAAATAAAAATATTAAAAAAGGATCTACCATTGTCACTAATGAGATTGCTAATTTTGGCCTTGATGTATCTTTAAAGAAAATCGGATTAAAACTTAAACGGGTTAAAGTGGGTGATAAAAATATTTTACAAGAGATACGAACCAATGGTCACTATTTTGGCGGAGAACCTTCAGGTCACTTTATTTTTAAAGATGATACTTTGATAGGCGATGGCATGTCTACTGCATTACGTGTTTTAAAGATTATGTTGAAAGAAAATAAAAAACTTTCAGAATTAAAGAAAGGTCTAGACTTGCTGCAGGTTGTTGAAATTAATCAAAGAATTGATCGTGAAAAGTTTTTCCAAAATGAAGCCAAGATTTATAGAGATTTAAACTCCCTTTTAAAATCTAAAAACTTATTTTATGTAGTTCGTCCCTCAGGCACAGAGCCTTTATTGAGAGTAAACTTGCAATATCAGCCAAGAAATATAAAAGTATCAGATCTAAGAAAATTACAGAAAAATATAATAGATATTATTACAAATGCTTGTTAGCTCTTTTGATACTAAATATTCTCAGACAGCGACCAAATATGAATATTTAGATAATAACTTTACGAATTTAATAAGTAAGGATCGAAGATTTTCTCGCATTTTTACCTCTGTTATTGAAAATCAAAAATTAGATTTATCATCTGACATTGTTCTTCGTTCAGATATGACTGGCCAAGTTATAAATACAATTTTAACTCACGACTTCAAATCTGAGCATTTTTTATACTATATGGGAGACGTATTTAAGCCGGATCTCGTTAATAAAAGTATCAAACAATATCGCCAACATGGTTTAGAGATTATTAATCGACCTAAGATGGAGTCGTTTATTGAAGTAATGAAGGTACTAGATAAACTTTTAAAAAAAATTCTGAAAAATAATTTTATTTATATTTTTACTGATCCTAAAATCAAAGGCAAATCTAACTTTGTTTTTAAGTCGACAACTCCTCGAAATAATAAAATTAAAACTTTCACCAATGCATTTTCTAAAACAGTGAGATCTCCTTATGAGTTAAATCTTGAAAAAAACTTTTTCTCAAAAGATTATCACCAAGATATTTTTTTTTATGTTTACTCCAATAAATCAAAAAAAATTTTAGCGCAGGGCGGAGGCTATCATTATAAAAAAAATAAAAAAAAAATTGATGGTTTTGGATTTTCTTGCAATGTTGATAATTTAGCGGAGATCATCTAATGAATAAGGCAGTTATTGGATTACAATGGGGTGATGAGGGAAAAGGTAAAATTGTAGATTTCTTATCTGAGAATTTTGACTTAGTTGCTCGTTATCAAGGGGGTAATAATGCTGGTCATACCGTGATAGTTGAAGATATTACTTACAAATTGAATTTAATTCCATCGGGCGTAATTAGAGGAAAAGTTTGTTTTCTTGGACAAGGTATAGTGCTTGATCCAGAACATTTCTTAAAAGAATATGAACAAATTTGTGAAAAAATATCTAATCCAAAAATATATTTGTCCTCAAATATACCTCTTATATTACCTTACCATAAACAATTAGATAAAATTAATGAGTCTATCTTATCTGGAGAGGATAAAATTGGTACTACCGCCAAAGGCATAGGTCCCGCCTACCAAGATAAAGTCGGAAGAAAAAGTATCAAATTATATGATTTAAAAAGCTTAGATAAAATTAGAGAAAAACTTGATAATATCAAAAAGTTCTATGATCCCGTATTGAATGCATATCAAGAAGAACTCATAAATATCGATAAATATATTTCAATTCTTGATAGTTTTTATGCAAAAGTAGGCTCGCTAATTATCGACAATAGCTATATAAAGAAAAATTTTAATCAAAATAATATTCTATTTGAGGGCGCTCAAGGCGCCTTGTTAGATTTAGATCATGGTTCTTATCCTTTTGTGACTTCTTCAAATACGATTTCCTCCAACATTGTAATCGGGTCCGGTTTGCAAGTTGATTATCAGACAGTCGGTATTTTCAAAGCATATGCAACTAGAGTTGGTAATGGTCCGTTTCCCTCAGAACTTTTTGATGAAATTGGGGATTATATAGCTGAAACGGGCGTAGAGTTTGGAACAGTTACAAAAAGAAAAAGAAGATGTGGATGGTTAGATTTAGTATCTTTAAAATATAGCTGTCAAGTTAATCGAATAAATGAACTTTGTATTACTAAAATAGATGTATTGAACAACTTAAAAGAAATTAAAATTTGCAAAAGCTATCAAGGGCATTCTTTTGAAGAAATAAATTTTAACGATAGTGACTATTTGAAATCTTTTTCATTGAGCGAAGGTGACTTTGAAGTATTTGATTCCTGGGGAGATATCAGTGAAGTTAAAAACTTTGACTCAATGCCTCAATCTTTAAAACTTTATATTCAATTCATAGAAGAATACTTAGAAATACCAATTAAGATTATTTCTTTAGGTCCCGAAAGAAACCAAACTATTATTCGATAAAATTAGTTTTTTGGAAGTAATTTAGTTTCAGAAATTAATTTAATTTCCTCTTGTAGTTTTTTAATAGCTTTATTTTCAATTTGACGAACTCGTTCTCTACTAATTGAGTATTTTTGACTTAGATCTTCGAGAGTCTTGGGCTCTTCATCTAATCTTCTAGCAGTTAAGATTTCTAGTTCACGAGGTTCTAATTTTTTTACAGCTTGATTATATAGAGCTTTACGTTTATCGAGCTCATCTCTTTCCTCAACTCTTGCGACGACATCTATATTATCATCTTCAACTTGGTCAATCCATTCGGAGTCATTTTCATCATTTAAAGGTGTATTTAATGAGAAGTCTTGATTGAAAACTCTACCCTCCATTTGTTTTACTTCGTCTTCAGTGACCCCCAAGTCTTGAGAGATCGATTTTATTTGGTCATTTGTGAGATATCCCTCTTCATATTTTTTTAATTGGTTTCTAAGCCTACGAAGATTAAAAAATAATTTTTTTTGGGCAGCAGTTGTTCCAATTTTTACTAAAGACCAACTATGTAAAACATACTCTTGTATTGAAGCTCTGATCCACCAAATAGCATATGTTGCAAGCCTAAAACCCTTATCTGGATCAAATTTCCTTATAGCTTGAATTAATCCTAAATTACCTTCAGAAATCAAATCAAAAAGAGGCAGGCCATATCCTCGATATCCCATTGCGATCTTTGCTACTAATCTTAAGTGACTTGTAACTAGTTTTTGGGCAGCTTTTGTGTTTCCATTTTTCAACCAATCTATAGCAAGTTTTTTTTCCTCTTCACTAGTGAGCATCGGGAACTGATTAATTTTTTTTAAATATGGATAAATATCATTTTCAGATGTAATTACAGGTAATAAATTTTTATTCTCAATGCTCATAGTAAGTTTTGCTCTAAATCTTTCATGTCATCAGGCATATCACAAGTTATTTTAACTTCTTTTAGACTTTTTGGATGAATAAAACTTAGTTTATGAGAGTGAAGCGCCTGTCTGGGGAAACTTGTGACAGTTTCTCTTACATTATTAGGTAAATTGGCTAATCGAAATTTTTGTTCTTTATTTAACTGATATTGCTTATCTCCAATTATAGGAAGTCCTAAACTAAGTAAATGAACTCTAATTTGATGTGTTCTACCAGTAATTATCTGACAATTTAATTTACTAATTGAGCCATAAAATATTTTTTGATTTTCAACATAGGTTAATGCATTTTTACCTCCTGTTTCAGTAGTATCAAATTTTGTTCTTTGAAACTTTTGTCTAGAAATATTCTTATCAATCTGAATAAAATTTTGATCAAGAACACCATAGCTAAAAGCTAAATAATTTTTTTCTAATTCTCTATTTTTAAATTTATTTTTAAAAAGAATTTTAATTTCTTTATTTTTAGCAATGATAATTATTCCGCTCGTATCAACGTCAAGTCTATGCACTATTCCTTCTTTCAAAACTTCATCATCTTTTATATTAAAATTCATCTTTAAACTTTCAGCTAAAGACGGAGAGCTGTCAGATAGGTTTTTCTTATGAGTAAGTAGGCCGGAGGGTTTATTTAATATTGCTATATCATTGTCCTCATATAATATTTCTATAATAAAACTTTGATATAGATAAGAATTATTCATTTATTGATGTTAAAAAAAAAATTTTTACTTAGCCTAATTATATTTCAAGGCGTTCTAATTGTTATAGCAATTATAGCAATTATAATTGGTGTTTTCTATAAATACGATAATGAGAAAAACTTAAAAGATATATCTTTAACTGATCTTCACATTGACGAAATATCGCTTTTGGATGAGGAGCACTATCAATATAAAATTATTGAAGAAAATAAAATTATTTTTCAAATCATTGACATTGAAAATAATAAAATAAAAAGAGAAATCATTATTGAAAAATAGTATCAAACATATTGTTATAGCAGGCTCCTCTGGTGGTCACATTTTACCTGCAATAAAATATTTAAATGAACTTTCTCATCACTGTAGTACAGAGCAAATTATTTTTATTACAAATGAAGTAGGAGCAGATTACTTACATTTAATTGAATATGAAAAAAAGAATGTGATTCAAATAAACTCTCAAAATAAGACGGCTTTTATCCTTAAGATTATTAAAGAAATTTGGAAAATTTTGCTTTTTAATAAAAAAATAACTTTATTAGGATTTGGTGGGTTTATCACAGTTCCAGTATTATTTTTTGCAAAAATTACAAATATTTTATTTTTTAAAGATCATAAAATAAATTTCCATGAGCAAAATTATGTTTATGGATTAGCTAATAGATTTAATTATTTCATTGCTCATCGTGTATTTACATCATTTCCCAATAATTATTTGAAATCAAAAGAGATTTTTGTAGGCAATTTTTTTACTAACCTAGAAAGAAAATATGAAAAATTAGATAACAAATTAATTAATATTTTATTAATTGGGGGCAGTGCAGGCTCTTTGGAACTCAATAAATTTCTATCTAATGAACTTTTAAAAATAGATAGAACATTGATAAACAATTTTAAATTTTACATTCAAGTTCCAAAAAAGTTTTTAGAAGAAGTTTCTAGAGAATATGAGAATTTAAAATTAGACATAGAATTTTTTACATTCAATGAAAATTTAAATTTTAAAGATTTTGATCTCATTATTTCGCGTTCGGGATCAGGATCATTGCATGAAATTCTTTATTTTAATAATAAAGTTTATTTTATTCCACATTTGCATTCACGCGATGGTCATCAAAGTTTAAATTTAAGATACTTTAAAGAAAATAGTTATTCTTTAAAAGATTTTGAAATACCTATATCCAAAAAAATCTCTAAAGAATATCTTAATTCCTTAATTAACCCTTTTTCTATGCAAAAAATTTTGTGTTATTTAACTAGATGAAACTATTAAATCTCATTAATAAAAAAGTCCATATTATTGGAATAAATGGAATAGGGATGAGCGCTTTAGCTGTTTATTTAAAAAAAAATAAGATAGATGTCAGTGGTAGTGATATAGCCAGCAACTCTAATACAAAAATTTTAGAAAAAAATGGAATACCAGTTCAGATAGGACACAAGCCTTCCAATGTTAGAGGTAAAGATATGATATTCTATTCTACAGCTATCAAAGATAATCCAGAAATTGATGCTGCAAAAAAGAGCAATATACCTTTTTATAATAGATCAAAACTTTTACAGTTAATTTGCAACGATAAGTTTACAATCGTTGTAACTGGCTCTCATGGAAAAACTACTACTACTTCTATGTTAGGCCATCTTTTAGTTTGCTCAGGATTAAGTCCTACAATTATAACCGGAGGAATTATGAATAATTTTGGGCAGAATATATATTTAACTGACAGTAATTATGTAGTTGTCGAAGCTGATGAAAGTGATGGAACTGTCTTTAAGCTTAATCCTAAGATTTTAATTTATCTCAATGTCGATAAAGAACACTTGGATTATTATAAAAGCTATACGAAATTAAAGTCTAAAATAAAAACTTATATAAAAAAGGTTTCCAAGAATTCTTTAGTAATATTAAATAATGATGATATTTTTCTTCAAAAATTATCCAATATCTCAAAAAATATAATTACATACGGAAAATCAACCAAATCAAATTATTATTATAAAATAGATAAATTAACCGAAAAAGATTCTAAGTTTAATTTTTTTCAACAGAATGAAAAAATTGCAAAAATAAAATCACCACTTCTTGGTGAGCATAATGTACAAAATTTATGTGCTATCTTGGCTGTAATTAAACATTTGAATATTCAAATTTCTAATAAGGATGTTATGAATTTCAAAGGTATTCAAAGAAGAATGAATACTTTAGGAAAAATTAAAAATTCAATTTTAGTTGATGATTATGCTCATCATCCAACAGAAATACAAAAATTAATTGAAGTTTGTAAACTATACAAAAATAAAGACTTCTTCTTAATCATAGAGCCTCACCGTTTTTCTAGATTAAATGATCTATATTCTGACTATATAAAAATTCTTAAAAATATTAAAAATTTGATAATTCTTAAAACCTATTCTGCTGGAGAAAGCTTTGAGAAAAATATGAAAGACTCAAAAAATTTAGTTAATGACCTTAATGTGTTGAGTAACAATAAAGTAAGTTATATTGATACTTATGATGAGTTATTTACATTATTAGACACTTTGGTTAATGCAAAGAATAGTAAGATAATAGTTGCTGCTGGAGCTGGAAGTATTTCTGCACAAATGAGATTTTTTTATGAGTCAAGAAAATATTAGTATTATTAAAAATTATGACTCCTCAAAGATATCTTGGCTTAAGTCGGGTGGCCCAATTTCGCAATTTATAAAAATTAAAAATTTAGATGATTTAAAGATAAATACACAAATAACATCTAATCAAAATGTTATTTCCATAGGGAATTTCTCTAATCTTTTGATAAAGGACAAGGGCTTTGATGGTATTGCTATTAAACTTGGAGGTGATTTTGCAAAAATTAAAATTGAAAATGACATTATACTAGTTGGTTCTGCCGTTTTAGATAATTATTTTTCAAAATATTGCTATCAAAACTCTATACAAGGTTACGAATTTTTATTTACAATTCCTGGAACAGTCGGGGGAAATATTTATATGAATGCAGGTTGTTATGGAAAAGAAATCAAAGACTATTTAATTAGTGTCATTTTTTACGATATAAAAAGCAAAGAAGTAAAAGAGGAAAAAATTGAGAATTTAAACTTTACTTATAGAAGAGGTTTCCAAAAAAAAGATACTATTATTCTTTATGGTAAATTTAAAAAAATATCTGGTGATAAAACTAAAATAAAAAAACAAATGGAATTATATGAACAAAATAGAAATGATACACAGCCACAACGGGTTAATTGCTGTGGTAGTATTTTTAAGAATCCACCTAACCATAATGCTTGGAAGCTAATAAAAACAAGTTTAGATGAAAGTTTTTACGAAGGACCTGTAAGATTATCAAAAAAACACTCAAATTTTTTTGAGAATGATCCCAACATAAGTGCAGATAAAGTTATTAAATTTATTGAAACAATCAAATCAAAGGTCAATCAAAAATATCAAATTATACTTGATCAAGAACTCATAATTGTATGAGCTTCAAAGAATTAAAAAAAATTAAAATAGCAATAGTTGCCGGAGGGTGGTCGAGCGAAAGATCAGTTTCAATAAATTCAGGTAAAAATGTATTTAATACTTTAAAAAAAAATGGCTATAAAGTTACATTTTTTGATTTGAAGAAATATAATTTACATGAATTATTTAAGTCCAAACCTGATTTAATATTTAATGCACTGCACGGTGAGTTTGGTGAAGATGGCGGTATCTCTTGTCTTGCAAAAAAATATAATACAACCATTACTCACTCAGCGGATATTTCATCAGCCCTATGTTTCAATAAAAGACTACTTAAAAATTTTTTAAAAAATGAATTAAATTTACTCTCACCAAGAGAACTCCATGAAATTAAAAAAATTAAATTCCCATTAATAGCAAAACCGAATGCAGATGGTTCATCTAAGGGTGTTAAAATTATCAATAATCATAAAGAGCTAAAAAAATTAAAGATTGATCAAAATACTTTGATTGAAGAAAAAATAGATGGAAGAGAACTAACTGTTACGGTAATAGAAGACAAAAAAAAGGTTAAAGCTTTAGGAGTGACAGAAATTACTTTTAAAAGTGCTCACTATGATTTTAAAGCTAAATACACATATGGAAAAAGTAAACACTATCTTCCAGCAAGGTTATCTAAAAAAAATTATGAGTATTTATTAAATTTATCTGAGATAATTTTTAAGAAATGTAATTGTCGTTCAATAGCAAGATTAGATTTTATTTTAGACTCAAAAAGCAATTGTTTTTATTTTCTAGAGCTTAATACTCATCCGGGATTAACTTCGATTTCACTCGCACCAGAACAGGCTCAATATAATGGAATAAACTACTTATCACTTATTGAAAAAATAATTTCTTCATCATGATTAAACGAAAATATTATTATAATTTTTTTAGTTTTATTTCTTTTGTTTTATTATTTTTTTTTTCATTTCTAGTTTATAAATATTTTCTCAAATCAGAACCTTCTATTGTTAATTTTTATAATAATGATCTCAGTTCAGAGTTTGAAATGGACATAACAAATAACTTAGAAAATCTCGATAGTTTTTTTGAAAATTATACTTTTATTGAAAAATATTTAATTAATAGAAAAAATTCAGAAATTGATATTAACATACAAATTAAAGAGCCATTTGCAAAAAATCAAATTAATCAAGAAATTATATTTACCGATAACTCCATAGGGTCATTTAGTTTTTTCAAAGAAAAATATATTAATTCAATTGATCTCATTGATATTTCAAATAATCCTATCCAAATAAATAATTACCTTCGAAAATCATTGGCAGAAATAAATAATTTGTTTGAGATTAGTCAAATCGAATATGTAGATGGAAGAAGATATAATTTATATCTCGCTAAAGGGCCAATAATTATGTTACCTAAAAAAATCAATGAAGATTTGTTAATATTTATTAAACAAAATTATGAGATTCTTAAAAATAATACTAACTTTGAGGAGTATTTAGATTTAAGAAATTTCCATGAGAAAACAATAAGAGCCAAATAAATTGGAGCATTTCAATACAATCATAGAAATTGGATCTTTTTCTATTAAGACCATCATATACTCTGAAATTGATGGTAAGCCTAAAATAGAGGGGATTGGTAAATCAAACACCCAAGGGTATGACGGTAATAATGTCCTTGGATTTGACGAATTTGTCGACAGTATTCATAAATCTATAGTTCAGGCTGAAAAACAATCCAATTTTATTATTAAGAGCAGCTATATTCTTTTATCCAACAAAAGTATAAAAATTAAAAAAATTAAAAATAGTTTAAATTTAGAAAATTCAATTATTGAAAATAATGATTTAAGAAAATTATCTAAATTTAATTTAGATAAAAATACTGAATACAATCAAAACTTATATACCTCTCATTACCAAATCGATGATGATTTAATTACTGATAATCCAATTGGATTAATTTGTAATAAGTTGTCTATGATTTCCCTTGTTTCTTTAATTGATCAAAAACAAATAAATATTTTAATGAATATTTTTCAAAAACTTCAAATTAAAGTTATTAACTTTTTAGATACAACGACATCATATTTTTTTTATATGAAAAATAAAAAAATTACAAAAAATAATGTAGCTTTAATTGATTTTGGTTTTAATCACATAAATATTATTATGGTAAAGAATAAACAACTTTCATTCATTAAAACAATTCCAATAGGATGTAAATTAATATCTGATGATTTAGTAAAAATGCTTAATATAAGTTTTGATTTTGCTGAAAAATTAAAAATTTCAACGATTGATTTATTTGATGAAAGGAATCCTACCATAGAAATTCCTGTTTGGGAGGAGTTCGGAAATAATATTAAAAATAAAATTGAACATGACTACATAAAAAAAATAGTTACATCACGTCTTGATGAAATTTTTAATTTAATTTTTAAAATTTTACCTGAAGATAAAAACTTTTATTCTTATTTATTCACAGGCGGTGGGGCCAAAATTAAAAACTTCCAAACTTATTTTCGAAGTAAATTTGGTCAAGATATCCAATTATTAGAACCACCTAGCTCTTCTGGAATACCTCGAGTTTTAAATGACTCAAGCTTTATGTCAGTTTATTGTGCATACTGGTTACAATCGCATAAAACTTTAGAAAAGGAGGACTTTTTAAAAAAAATTGATTCTTTTTCAAACAAAATATGGTACAAAAGATTCGTAGACCTACTATAAGTAGATATTTGCGGGGATAAAATGACACTAGATATAGAACCAGTACTAGATCAAAAAAACTTAAAACCATCTTTAACTGTTATGGGCGTTGGCGGTGCAGGAAGCAATGCTGTCAATAATATGATTCAATCAAATCTAAATAATGTTGAGTTTATTGTGGCTAATACAGATGCACAAGCTTTAGAAAACTCACTTTGCTATAACCGTATTCAACTTGGCCTTGAGAAAACTAAAGGCTTAGGTGCTGGTGCTGATCCTTCAGTTGGTAAAGAGGCTGCGGAAGAAAGTATAGATTTAATCTCTGAAGAATTAAGAAATACAAATATGCTATTTATTACGGCGGGCCTTGGCGGAGGTACTGGTACCGGTGCTCTTCCCGTAATAGCTAGTATTGCAAAAAAACTTGGTATCGTAACAGTAGCTATAGTATCAACTCCGTTTAATTTTGAGGGAACTAAAAGAATGAACTTAGCCCTTCAAGGTCTTGAAGAAGTAAAAAATAATGTAGACACTCTTTTGATTATTCCCAATCAAAATTTATTTAAAGTTTCAAATGAACAAACCTCTTTTGCCGAGGCATTTAGAAAAGCTGATAATGTTTTATTCGATGGAGTAAAAGGATTAACTGACTTAATTACCCAACCCGGTTTAATTAACTTAGATTTTGCTGATGTAAGAACAGTTATTAAAGAAATGGGATTTGCTATGATGGGCACAGCTGTAGCTGAAGGTGATAACAAAGCCGTTGAGGCTTCAAACCTTGCATTAACCAATCCACTTATTGAAAATATTGATATGAATACCGCAAAGGGAGTGATTGTAAATATTTCGGGCGGTAGTGATATGACCTTATTAGAGGTAGATCATGCAGCTAATATCATAAGGCAAAGTGTTAATCCTGATGCAAATATTATTTTTGGATCCTTAATTGATGAGACTTTGCAAGGTAAACTAAAAATTAGTATTTTTGCAACAGGTATTGAGGCAACAGGTAAAAAAATTTTATATTATCCTGAATCTGAAAACAGTAATTCTGGTTTTAGTTCGATTCAAAACAAGCTCTCAAGTGAAACGCCACAAGACTCAAACGAAACTGAGTCAATGTCTGAGCACAAGAATGAATTAAATGCTGACAATAACCCCAGTAACTCTGAATTTCACTTGTCTCCTCAAGATGAGGATATATCTGAGATAGTTGAAGATATTAAAACTGAAAAAGAAGAGGAGATATCCGTAAATTATACAAATCTAGAAGAGAAGAAAAAAACTGGATTTTTTAGTATGCTCTCAAATTTAATGTCTTCTGATAAAGATAAAAAAGAGATATCTGAAGAAACCCCCTCTAAGGATAAAAAAATAAAGGCCAAAAAGACCAAAACGGATCCAAATTTGTTTCTTTTTAGCGATGTAGTTGAAGATACTAGCAGTGATAATCCACCTGTTAATAATGAGGGTGCAGAGATTTCAGATATCACAGAAATTAATGCAGAAAATGAGCTGCTTGAGGATATAGATACTCCTTCATATCTGAGAAAAGGCTCAACCCAATAATTTTTAGCTCAATACAAAGTTTTACAATTATAAAGTAATACTTTCTGCGATTTTTCTTAATGTTAAATTATATGAAAAATTTTAGTATCCAGAAACCGATATCATTTTCTGGAGTTGGTCTTCATTCGGGTGTCAATACAAATATCACACTTAAGCCCTCTGAAGAAAATTCAGGTATTTTTTTTAACAGAACAGATTTAGGAAAAATCATTCCAGCTAGATGGGACCACGTAGTCTCTACAAAATTTTCAACTAATTTAGGATTGAATGATATTGAAGTAAAAACTGTTGAACATCTTTTGAGTGCTTTAGCCGGTCTGCATATAAATAATTGCGAGATATTAATTGATAATTTAGAGGTTCCTATCTTAGATGGTAGCTCAAAAATTTTTGTTGATGAGATATTAAAATCAGGTTTAAAAGAACAAACCAATTATCAAAATATTTTAGAAATTAAAAGACCTGTAAAGTTTGAATGTGATTATGGCTTTGCTGAATTATTACCTAATGAAAGTGTAAACGAAGGTCTCAATATTTATCTTCAATCTAGCTTTGATGGAAAATATGAAGATCAAGATATATCTATTCAAAATTTAAATGGTAACTACATTGAGTCAATCTCAAAAGCCAGAACATTTGGTTTCTTTCATGAAATTGAATATTTAAAATCTCAAAACTTAATTAAAGGTGGATCTTTAGATAACGCGATTGTGATTAAAGATCGTAAACCCTTAAATAAAGATGGTTTGAGATATGAAAATGAATTGATGAGACATAAAGTTTTAGACGTAGTTGGTGATCTTTACTTAGCCGGATATCCTATTATTGGTCAGTATAAAGGTTTTAAAACTGGCCACTATATTACTAATAATCTTTTAAAAGAATTGTTTAAATCTGAGGATAATTATCTTATCCATCAAATTCACTAAACCATATTTTTCGGATTAGTATACTTATCAAAATCACTCTCTGATAAAGAGGTAAGCTCTAAACAAGACTCTTTGAGAGAAATATTTTTATTATAAGCATTCAGAGCTACTTTAGATGCTAAATCATAGCCTATAATTTTAGTTAGAGGAGTTACTAGCATTAGAGAATTGTTTAAAAGCTCTTTAATTCTTTTTAGGTTCGCTTTTATTCCGAATAAACAATTTTTATCAAATGATTTAATGGCATCACTGAGTAACTGGATAGCATCGAGAGTATTATGAATAATAACCGGATTATATACATTAAGTTGAAAATGACCTTGGGTACATGCAAAAGAAACTGATGATCTTAGGCCAATCACATGCGCACAAACCATGGATAAAGCTTCACATTGTGTTGGGTTAATTTTACCCGGCATAATTGAGGATCCAGGCTCATTTGCGGGAAGGATCAATTCTGCTATACCACTTCTAGGTCCAGATGATAAAACCCGAATATCATTTGCCATTTTAAATAATGAGCTAGTTAAAATTTCCATTGATGACATGACTTCAATAAATACATCATGGGAAGCGAGCGCTTCATACTTATTTGATGCAGACTTAAAAGGAAGCTTTGTAAATTTTTGTAAATTTTTGATGAATTTTTTTGAGAAATCTTTAGGAGCATTTACGCCTGAACCAACAGCAGTTCCACCTTGAGCTAATTGAAATAATTTATTTAAACTTTGAAGAATTTTCTTTTCCGCATAGTCTATTTGATCATGAAAGGCTAAGAATTCATTAGATAACTTAATTGGGGTGGCATCTTGCGTATGCGTTCTTCCAATTTTAATTACTTTATTAAATTCTTTGACCTTTTTTTTAAGAGTTTTTTTTATTTTTGAAATAGCAGGAAGTAGTTCTCTTTTAATCAGTAAAACTGTAGCAATATGCATTGCTGTAGGGATAGTATCATTTGATGATTGTGACTTATTGATATCATCATTGGGATGAAGCGGTTTATTGCTGGGGAGTTTTGATCCTAAAAGTAGATTGGCTTTATTAGCTATAACTTCATTTAAATTCATATTGATTTGTGTACCTGATCCAGTTTGCCATACTACCAATGGGAAGTGATCTTTAAGTTTTTGATCAATAATCAAATCACAAACTTTAGCTATCGTATCAACATGTTTTTTAGAAAGAAGTTTGCAGTTGTAGTTTGCCATTGCTGACGATTTTTTTTGCAGAGCGAGCGCTTCAATGAAAACCTTTTGAAAATGAAATTTACCAACTCCAATTTGAAAGTTTTGAATAGATCTTTGTGTTTGAGCACCCCAAAGTTTTTCACTCTCAACTTTGACTTCACCTAAGCTATCTTTTTCTATTCGAAATTTGACCATATCTAATAAATACTATATATCACAAATAATGAAAAATATTTTATTAATCCGACACGGTCAAAGTGAATGGAACAAATTAAATTTGTTTACAGGTTTTAAGAACATAGAGTTATCTAGTCAAGGAGTTGAAGAAGCAAATCAAGCAGGCCAAAATTTCAAAGAATTACAATTGAAGTTTGACTTGGTATTTACTAGTGAGCTAAAAAGAGCTCAAGATACAGCTAAAATTATTTTAGAAAATTTATCACAATGGGATGATTTGAATGAAAAAGGTAAAATTATCAAAAATATCAATCTTAATGAGAGAGATTATGGAGATTTAACTGGTTTAAACAAACAGGAGACTGCAGATAAGTTTGGAGAGGATCAGGTTCATAAATGGAGAAGGGGATATTCAGACCAACCTCCGAATGGAGAAAGTTTAGAGGATGTGGTTACTCGAGTTCAGGCTTACTTTGATGAAGTGATTTTTAAAGAAATTCAAAATAATGATAATCATAATATTTTGATTGCTGCTCATGGTAACTCTCTAAGAGCACTCCTTATCGTGATGAACATATACAGTCCAGATGAAATTAATTCTGTCGAATTGTCAACTGGCGTCCCTATACATGTTCTTTTTGATGATAATAAATTCTCAATAAAGTAATATTTGATCGACATTCCTTTAGTTCTGGCTTTGGTATCCTATTACACGGTGATGTTCATCACACCTGGCCCAAATAATGCTATGCTTACTATTTCAGGGTTAAAATTTGGTTTCAAAAGATCATTACCTCATATCTCAGGCATTGCCTTTGGTCATGCCATTCAGGTCTCATTAATTTGCCTAGGGTTAGGATTTATACTAATAGATTATCCAGGGCTGCAGATTATTTTAAGATGGTTATGTTTTGGATATCTTTTATATCTAGCTTATCAAATGGTAGGATCTATCAAAGATTACCAAAAGGAGTCAGGAAGACCACTCAAAGTATATGAAGCTGCATTGTTTCAATGGGTAAATCCCAAAGCCTGGACAATTGCTATTACAGTAGCATCAGGGTTTATGCCTTTAGAGGAAAAATTATGGATAGCAGTCCTTTTTACTGGACTAATGTCTTCTCTGGTTAGTTTTCCTTGTATTAGTATGTGGGCTTTGTTTGGAAGTTTGATAAAAACTATGATTTCCAATCAATTTATTAAGAAATTTATTGAGTACTTATTTGCTATCTTGCTTGTACTTACAGGCTTTTACTTAGTTTTAAATTAAATTTTTTAATAAATTCATATACCTAAAATTTAGATAACCTTTTTTTGCAATATAATATTCTTCGATACTTTCTTTATTAAGACTATTTAAGATTGAAGGCAGTAAAGATGTTAAAACTTTACTAAAATGTTCAGAGGATTCTTGTGGTAATGCACTAGGAAGATTGTCAACAGCCATAATAGTTGTATTCTTAAACTTGTAATAAGGTTTTTTAAAAGTAGTGCTTTTTGATGTAGTTGGGATAGAACCATTAATATCACAAGTAATATCACCTAAAGATTGAAAAAAACTTTTATCAACCTCATTGAGTAATATCACCTAAAGATTGAAAAAAATTTTTATCAACCTCATTGAGTTCAAATAGTTTTGGAAATCTTGAGTCCCAATAATGACACGATAGAAAAATATTGTATTCGTTAAAATATTTTGGAAAAACTGACTGATAATCACCTATTCCATTAATTAAATCTCTATAGCTAAACTTTTTATCAAGCCTGTTATAGTATTCCTTAGGAGATAGAACTTTGAAATAAGAACTAGATTTATCAATTTTTAAAGTTTTTTTCTCTTTAATTCCTATTTTCTTTAAAAGAAATTGTGCACCTTTTGATACTGATCCATCACCGGTAATAAGTATTCTTATATTCTTCAAGTCTTTTTTTAAAAGTATTGCCACTAATTCATTAATCTTATTTTTGTATTTTGAGGGAGAATAAACTTTAAGATGTTTTTTTAGTGTTAAGAAGGCTCCCACGATTCCCGCAAAGTATCCAAATCCAATAAGTCTACTTCCTTTTTTATCCTTCAATAATTCATAATCAATTAGAGAGCAGTTATTCTTCAAAATTTTTTTTAAAAGGGGCATATTATATGGCTGCCCTTTAACTGTGTGTGAAAACATCATAAAATTTTGATTTGATTTTATTATTTTTGTAGACACTTCTTTAACAGAGAGAAACAGATCAATATTTTGAAAAGTATATTTTTTGCAGCCTGATTTATAAAATAGACTATCTGAAAAAATTCTATTTTTAGATGGCTCAATATAAAAATTGTATCTAGGATGTCTTTTTTTTAATCGTTTAATATCTATAGGAGTTAGAGGAGTTCTGAATTCATTTGGTTTATTTTCTTTGAGAATACAAATATTCATAACTGTCTAATCTTAATTCCACATTCATTTAGTTTATTCAAAATATAATCCACGTTTTTTTCATCATGAAATATTCTATGAATACCTTTTTTATTTTTTAAATTCATTATGCATTCAATTGTAAAAGCAACTGTATAAGAAACACATTGAGACATAGCAGAGTTCACAATTGGACGGGACTCATCTAAATAGAGAGTTTTATTAAAAATTTCATTGTTGTTTGAATTTTTTGATCTGATTTTTACATATAACAAAACCCTATCATTTTCTAAATTGTCATATTGGTTTTCTTCCCATAATTTTTTACTTAGATTTTCTAAATCAATTTTATCTTCAATATTTTTAAAAATTTCATTCCAAGCTTTTGACCATCCCTCTAGTCTAATTGTCCCTCTCTCAAAATGTTCCAAAATATTTGAATATTTACCTAGGTTGTATTCATTAATATATGGAATTGAGTTTCTATTTGGGTAAGTTTCAAATTTTTCATTATTAAATTCAATAAAGTTAATTTTTTTGTAGGGTTTTTCTGATCTTTCTTCAGAAAAATTTTCAATATGATTGGCCGGAGTATTCAGTGCTTTTAAAACACCTAGAGGCGACCAACTAAATTTATATTTAAAATTATTAGGTATTTCAGGAAAACCCCCACACATACTTTCGAACCAGATAGATTTAATATCTTGATAATTTCCTTTTTCAAATTCTTGAATGAGTTTATGCGCTAATAAATGATCTATTCCAGGATCTAATCCACATTCGCAGATAAACAAACAATCATTATCAATAAATTTTTGTTCTAACTTTTCATATTGAGGGTCATGGTAACTTGATGTAACGAGATGACATTTATACTTGATGGCAAGCTCAGCAATTTCCATATGCATTGAAGCAGGAAGCATTGATACTATTAAATCATTTCTATCTAATTTTTTTGAGAGGCTAGAAATATCTAATTGATTAACATAGATCTTATTTTTTAGGAGAGATTGGGCCTTATCCACCGATCTATTCCAAACTAATAAGTTATATCTTTGTTCATTCAGATAAAGAATCCCTGGGGGAGAAGATAGACCCACACCTAACCAATGAATTTTATTTATGATCATGAGTGTAAACATTAAAATATTTTCACTATAATTAGTACAGATAAATAAAAATGAAACTTATTCCAGAATGGCATAATCATAACCGGTGCCTCATTGCTTGGCCTTGTAATTTAGAACTTTATAAATTGCAAATTCACTCTGCTAGAAAAGAAATTGCAAATCTTGCCAATCAAATAGCGGAAGAGGAACCAGTCTATATTTATTGTAACTCTCAAGATTTAAAAGATTGTAGATTAACAGTTTCTAATCAAGAAATATCAATCATAGAAGTTGAGCTAAATGACTCATGGATGAGGGATATAGCTCCAATATTTTATAAAGAGGACAATGAGCTAAGGTCAATTAACTTTAATTTTAACGGATATGGAAAATATCCAAATTTCAAAAATGATAATTTAGTATCAGATTTCATTTGTGACCAATTTAAAATTCCATTTACAAAATCTTCAATCACTTTAGAGGGTGGAGGAATAACTTATGATGATCAAGGAAATTTATTCACTACTGAAAGTGTTCTTTTAAACTCAAATCGCAATAATCTCTCAAAACAATTTCTGGAAAAAGAATTAAAAAAACATTTTAGTCTTAAAAATATTATTTGGTTTAAAGAGGGGCTGTTTGGTGATGATACTGATGGACATATAGATAATATTTTTTGTCCAATTGGAAATGATCGCTATCTAATAGCAAGTACTAAAGATAACACATCTAAAAATTATTTTATTCTTCAACAAGCTAAAGAATTAGTAGAAGAACATTTCTCTAGTATAAATTCAAAAATTGAAATTATTGAAATTCCTTTACCCAGTGAGACTCAAATTGATAATAAGTCCTTAGTCGCGTCATATATTAATTTTTATTTTTGTAAAAATTCTCTACTAGTCCCAAAATTTAATGTTGAGGAGGATTTAGAAGTTTATGATATATTTCAATCATTATTTCCAGATAAAAAAATAAAAATGATCGAAACATCAAACATAAATTATGGGGGAGGAAATATTCACTGTGTTACTATGAATATGCCCAAGATATGAAAATTAAAGTAGCCGCATCTCAATTCCAAACAATAAAGGGAGATATCAATAAGAATATAAACAAAGCTATAAATTTAGCTGATCAAGCCGTGGCTGAAGGAGTCAATATTTTTTTATTGCAAGAATTATTTCAAAGTGAGTACTTCTGCTCTACTCAAAATGCTAAATATTTTGATTATGCTATCTCTAGCTTAGATAATGAGCTGTTTTCTATTTTTTCAAATTATTGTAAGAAAAATAATATTGTCATTCCAATTAGCTTTTTCGAAAAACAGGGACAAAATTATTTTAATTCATTAATTGTAATTGACTCTCATGGTGAATTAAGTGAGGTTTATCGTAAATCTCATATTCCAGATGGTCCTGGTTATAATGAAAAATTTTATTTCACTCCTGGAAACACAGGTTTTAAAGTTTTTAAAACTGATTTTGGAAATATTGGTTGTGGTATATGTTGGGATCAGTGGTTTCCTGAATGTGCTAGATCTATGACTTTATTGGGAGCAGATATTCTTTTGTATCCAACTGCTATAGGTTCTGAACCTCATGATCCCACAATTAACTCTAAACTTCATTGGCAAAATGTTATGATAGGCCACTCTGCTGCAAATCAAATTCCTGTTATTGCTTCAAACAGAGTTGGTAAAGAAACAGAAAAAGACATCAGCCTTACTTTTTATGGCAGTTCATTTATTACTGATCATATGGGCAATATTATCAAAACTATGGATGAAAAATCTGAAGGTATAATTTCTCAAGAGTTTGATTTAGATGAAATTAAAAAATATCGCCAATCTTGGGGAAATTTTAGAGATAGAAGGCCTGATTTATATAAAAAAATCTGTGATTTTTAAATAAAACTGTAATACTATTTATTCACTTAAAGAAATTATTAAGAGGAGAGGTCGTATGAAAAAAATTTTATCAATTATCTTTATTTTGGCGTTACCTTTGAGTTCTAACGCTGAAGAACTTTTTATTTATAACTGGTCTGATTATATAGCAGAAGACACTATTGCTAATTTTGAAGCAGAGACTGGTATTGACGTAACTTATGATGTCTTTGACTCTAATGAGGTATTAGAGGCGAAACTTTTAGCAGGTGGAAGTGGATATGACTTAGTTGTTCCTTC
>ERZ802830.1830-NODE-1830-length-19904-cov-9.9005_pt1 | contig 19904 bp, 18 predicted proteins | sample MGYA00345654_ERZ802830 | MGnify/ENA primary metagenome ERZ802830 (study PRJEB30503, sample SAMEA104212375) | marine metagenome | biome: Westerlies Biome; feature: [SRF] surface water layer (ENVO:00010504) within the epipelagic zone...; material: water...
CTATTGATGCCGAACCCGTTAAATTGATTTTTGACACTGACATGGGTAATGACGTAGATGATGCTCTCGCGCTTGCGATGTTGCACTCATTGGAGTCAAGAGGAGAGAGTGAGCTGCTAGCAATCACCTTGACCAAGGACAATGCTGAGGTAGCTCCTTATGTCGATGCAATCAATACGTTTTACGGTCGCGGTGAAATTCCTATTGGGATAACAAACAGTGGCGTCACTCCAGAAAAGAGCCGCTTTACTGGTGTTACATTAGAAACAGATGGTGGCCAATACATCTACCCGCACGATCTTCAGTTGGGAGATCCTGCACCGAATGCGGTGCCTTTATTAAGGGAAATTCTCGCAAATCAACCAGACCAATCGGTCGTCATCGTTCAGGTGGGTTTTTCGACCAACCTTGCTCAACTATTGGATACCCGAGCTGATGAACACTCTGACCTTGAGGGAGTTGAATTGATATCAAGGAAGGTAAAACATATTTCAATTATGGCTGGGACGTTTACTCCGATAAATAATGAGACACACTTGGAATACAACATAGTGCAGGACATCCGCTCAGCTCAAAAACTAGCGGAAGAGTGGCCGACACCCGTTTACTGGAGTGGCTTTGAAATTGGTCTCGCGATTCGTTACCCGGCCATCAGTATCGAGCAAGATTTTCGTTACGTCGATAAACACCCGATCCCAGAGTCATATCAGGCGTACGTTCCCACCCCTCATGAAAGACCCACTTGGGATTTAACCAGCGTTCTATGGGCGGTCAGACAGTCTCGCGGATATTTTGGAGTTTCGGAAGCTGGATCAGTCACAGTATTAGATGATGGCGAAACTACATTTAGCGTCAATCCGAAAGGAACGCACTACCATTTAACCATCGACGATACAAAAAAAGAGGCAGTGCGCGAAATATTTACTGCCTTAGTCAGCGAACCTCCAAAATAGAGGCTAAGTCTTTTGCTAACAGCATGTTCTTAGCGCTAATCATTGCAGAAATAATCATAGCTTAGTCGTTGGCTGTTGCTACTGTTCGGTTGGATCAGTACCATCTTCCGGAGCACCAGTGCCAGACGAACCTGCAAAAAGTCGGCGCCCATCAGGGAAAGTAACCTCCCTCCCATTAGCTTTATTAGTACCATCTATTGCGTGGTATCCTTGAACGACTAACTCAATGCCAGGCAAAACTGAGTCTTTTCTCCATCCTCTTCGCACTAAGGCGCCAGGTGGTCCAGCTTCAATCATCCAAACCTCCTCGGCTCCACTTTCGCTGATGACTGCTAAATGCAGCCAAGCGTGAGGATTTATCCACTCCATTCGAACAACTTTGCCACGCAAATTAATTGGTTTTGTTGAATCAAACTCTCCTGAAAAGGCGTGGTGAGCCTGAGTGCCTGAAAGAGCAAAAACGAACATGCCAAAGACACCTATTAAACTCATTAGTAAACGCATTTGCTTTACCTCCCAAATCTTAGTGTTATTAGGTTAGCCTCGCCGTCGGCTATTCTTGATATTCAGTTTCCTCAGCTTCACGCGCATCTATAGTGCGGGCGGCGCTCAAAGTATTAGTCATTCCGTAATTCCCCTCATGACACGCATATTCAACAAGCTCTATCTGGTTATCATCTTTTATAAAATTGAACATACCAGTCCAAGGCTCTGTCCAAACAGCGGGATCTTCCACTGTAAATTCATATTGTAGTGTGTCTGGCCCTGTGCGAGTGAAACGTTGGGTTAATTTCATATCTTCACTGGACCCTAGATACGATGTTCTCCCATTGAGATTCCTCACTTCCACTACGAGCGTATCTCCTTCCCAGCGCCCATGTGAATCACCTAACCACGTCTTTAATCCTTCACCGAATCCTTCTCGATACTCGGTAGAAATCACCCTGGTTTCATGAATCATCTCTTTTTGAATTGCTACATTGCCTGGGCTTTGGAGAATCTGCAATCCATTGTTGTAGATGCTCGGCATCATCATACCGACAGGACCCCGCGTAATGCATCTCACATATGTCCCAAGATCTACTGGTGTTCTAGCTCTCTGCGGCGGGATACGTGGAGCCGCGTTGGCAACTAATTCTTTGTATGCCGCGGTCGTCTCTGGCAACTGACCATTAGGAGGATCAACGACCATAGCCACTTGGGTAGAGGGCGCTGAGGTGACATAACCCAATGTTGTGTCTCGCCACTCACGATCGTAGCCCCAAATGCTGTTGAGAGTCCCGCGTTCCCGACGAGCAGCCGCCTCTTCGGGGGTAAGCTCATCAGTTCCTGCCACGTCAATCCCGCGTTGAAGGGGAATACCATGTGCTGCGTCGGCAGTCCAAATGCCCTGAAGATCTGGCTCGCCCCACGGTGTTTTTGGGACCACGTAGAGCTCTGTAGACTCAGACGCAGCTGCAACAAGCTCCACCTCAATTCCTTCCCAGCCAGGCTCAACCACCGAAATCGTCACCCCGTCTGGCCCAAGGATAAAAGCTTGCCTGGTTGACGAGCGCCCATTATCTGGCACAGCTGGCTCTCCGCGAAACTCTGCGCCTACACTGCTCATCTGCGTCGAAGTTTCCTCAAAGCTGTCTACCTCAAAACCAATGTGATCTATCGTCCGACCTTGCGTAATGCCAGGCCGACCATCGGTATACTCAGAGGCTAGTAACCAGACCCCATCAAAGACAACCCCGTCTAAGACGCCTTTCAAACTCGCACGTTCACCTCCAAACACCTGCGCATACCAATTAAGCGCTTCGCTAGGATCGACTGAATTCAGTTGGATATGGTGGAACCCATACAAGTCTTCATCTTGAACTAATTCGATTTTAGTACCCCATGGGTCGGTGATGAAGGCAGTTTTGTATAGTCCAGGAATCTCACGCACCAAAGAACCGTCATCGAAGCGAACCAATCGAACACCAGAGCCACGAACGCCAACAGATTCCAACTCTGCCATTTTCGCATCAAGATTTGGAACGGAAAATCCAATGCGGTCTACCCCAGTGCCTTGGCTCCCGCCCACTGTTCGACCCAAGAAGAACTCTATCTCTGCATTTCCACAAGCCACCGTATCATCTCTACCTGCTATGACCTCGCAATCCAAATGCTCCTCATACCAACTTATGGCCTCGCTGATATTCGACAGCGCTATAGTTATATGATGAGGTGCAGCAGCATTAGCCATAAGCGGGATCGCGCAGACTAAAAAAGATAGAATTGAACTGAAAAATTTTGCAACCGTAGGACAAATCTCTTTAATTTTGGTACGACACTTCATGGCGCGAACCTCCTAATAATTATTTTATTTATGCTTTCGCATTAATATCGATATTCATTTTACAAATCATTTATTCGTCTTCTTTCTTCATTAAATGGCCGTACAAAATTTCCTCTGAGAATTCGACACATTTGTATTCGACCACTCTAGCATTAGGTTCAAGTCGCCGATAGAGGGGCATTCTAATTTGCCAAGGGCGCGTAAATACCGTGGGATCTTCGATTGTAGCTTCATACAGCAAAGCATCAGGGCTAATGGGTGTGTACCGTTCAGTCACTCTCAGAGCATTACTAGCAAAATTTCCCGCTCGATCAAACCAAGCCTCCCCGAGGAAACCTTGTGCTTCTACGACCAAAGTGTTGCCATCCCAATTCCCGTACGAGCGCCCCATCCAGGTATCCAAAGGCGGTGATTCCGGATTTTCAACATTCATGTGAATGGTGCGGTTTGCCTCAGCAAACCCGTAAACAACCATGATCTTATCCGTACCTTGGAGAATTTGAAACGGATAAGGTAGGTAGGTGGCCCTTGGCACACCGGGTAGATAGCATTTGGTTTCTGGGTCGGCTGTCGGCCGACCGGCCCAGTTCTCCTGTCTCTTCTCTAGCGCCCAATCTTGGTAGGGTATTTCCCCTCCTACCACTACCCCTTGACCAGGCGGGACCGATCCAATAGCGCCCATTTCTGGCAATCCCGCGCTTGCTTCATGATCCTCTAGATCCCAATGTGCTGTGCCTATCGCCTGCCAAATTCCATTTATGTCTGGATTGCCATCCCAAGCCTCTCGAGGTTCATAGTCACCTATTTCCTGAGCAACCAGCGACCCTGTACCTATAATGAGGGACAAACCCAAAGTTGGCAGTGTTTTTATGAGCTGAAACAGATTAACCATTCGAGAACCCTTTCTATGCTTATCGTAAAATTTTGTCTTCAGACCCGAGATTCTCCCAATTCAACTATCTTGGGTCAAGATCCAAAGATCGCTGAAGCTGGCAACTTCTCGACTTAAACGATTTACAGAAAACACTATTTATCTAGCTTTAGGGAAGTTGTGAGTTTTATTATGTAGTGAAATCCACTGAAGTGTGCATAAAAATGAATGTACTTGCTCAAAAGGTCAAACTGATAACGATAATGGGGCTCAGCGTTGTTGCTTGCTCCGCCCCAAAATATGTTGAGATCCTCTCTACAAACCAGAATAGCCGGGTTGATTATTTAGTCATTCACGCGACGTCTGGGCAATTTCAGGAGTCTTTGAGACTCCTCAGCACGCCTAATCCAAACCCGGTCAGTTCGCATTATTTAGTGCCCGACTTAAGGGATCCCACTTATAACAGCAAAAAGCTTCGCATATACAGGCTCGTGTCAGAGGATAGGCGCGCCTGGCATGCCGGGGTAAGCCAATGGGGAGATGAAGTATCACTGAACGACCGATCTATCGGCATAGAAATAGTAAACGACTTTACATGTGAGGATCGTGGAAATGTTAACCAAACAGTTGAAAACATCCAACTAGAATGCGAGTTCCCAAAATTCCCGCAAGCACAGATCGATGCTGTCGTTTCTCTCATAGAAGATATACTAGGTAGGCATCCTGAGATTGATCCCGTAGACATTATTGGCCATTCGGACATTGCCCCTAATAGAAAATCCGACCCAGGGCCAAACTTTCCTTGGAAAGAATTATACGATCGAGGAATCGGTGCATGGTATGAGGAGATTGATCTAGAACAACAATTAACAGAAATTCGCCAACGACCACCATCGATCCTTGACGTGCAATGCGCTCTATCCACCTACGGATACCCTATTGATCTCACAGGAAAACAGGATAAGCAAAGCCAATTCGCTTTCAGGGCCTTTCAACTTCACTTTCGACCCTCTAGCTTTAGCGGTTTTATAGACGAGGAGACTACAGCAATCCTTTATGCGTTAAATAAGAAATACCGGGGCAAACTAGTTGGCGACGGGCCTTCTTGTTAAGAATATAGCCAATAATAACGCGACTAACCCTGGTATTGCAGCTAGTAGAAGTCCGTTCCATCCAACTGATGCGAGGAGCACTCCTGCGCCGAGAGATCCAAGCGCCTGCATACCAAACACACTAAAATCATTAACTGCTTGAACCTTAAATCGCTCTGACGAGCGATAGCATTCCGTCAAAAGAGTTGTCCCTCCCAAAAAAAGGAAATTCCATCCGAAGCCTAGTAGAATTAGAGCTAACCAGTAGTGGAAGATTTCCGGATTACCCCACCCAACCGCCAGGCTTAAAATCATCAGAAACAAGCCTAACTTTACCACTTTATAGACTCCTAGCCTTGCTATAAGAATGCCACTAAAAAAAGATGGCGCATACATCGCAAGAATGTGGCTTTGTAATACTCGAGTCGTGGAATCTAAAGAGTAGTGATCTATTTCATGCATGCTCAATGGAGTTGCAGTCATTATTAGACTCATAATGCTGTAGGCCATCGCAGCTGATACAATCGCCAGAATCAACTTGGGTTCCCTCAAGATTTCAGCAAGCGGCCTCTCCTGACTATCTTTTTCTTGGTGATCAACATGGGTATTGCTATAAAAAACTAGCAGGATAAAAAATGAAATCGACAACATAACAGCGAGCCCAAAAAACGAGCCTACATATAACGGCAACCCTTCAACCGCGCTAAACCGCCGCCCGACCTCCGGCCCTAGAAAAGCAGCTACGATCCCAGCTAGCATTAAAATAGAGAGGCTTCTCGGCACCTTTACAAGCGGTACAGACTCTGCGACCGCGAATCGAAATTGCTGCAAGAACGCTATGTAGTTACCAACCAAGAATGTCCCCACTACAAAGGTGAAAAAGGACTCCTGCCAAACTGCATAAGCGCAGAGCAAAGACGCACTGACTCCCAACACCGTTCCCAACAGAAACCCGGCCTTTCGTCCAAACTTAGACATCAAAATGCTTGCGGGTATTGCTGCGCTCGCTAGACCAAGAATCTGAAAAGTGATTGGCAATGTTGCGAGGTCTGCAGAGGGAGCTAACCGCGTACCCACTATGCCGCCCAATAAAACGAGGACTGGCGCCGCAGTTAGTCCAAAAGACTGCGCTAATGTTAAAACAATCAGACTCTTGTAAATTTTTAAGATCGTAACTTTCTAGTCCCCAACTCAGCCCATGGAGCCGAGTAAATCTCTTATAAAAGAGTTATTAGTTTCTGTTTAATTGAATCCATTGCGAAAAATAGCCCTTCCTCGATTGTAACCTTGCGGCATTGGTAGGACGTTGTTCTCTTCTGCCCAGCTTTCGTATTCTGAAAGCATCTCAGCAAATAATTGAGGCTTTTCATTTATCAAGTCTGTGGTTTCACCAGGGTCGGTCTTAATATTATACAGGTGCCACTCTGTCTCGTTCTGCTCAATTTTATTAATTACGATCTTATAATCTCCTTTAAAGAGCGCATTACTCCCTCCTAACTCATAACCTATTGACTCAGAAGGTTGATGAATTTGATCCGCAGCTCCATTCAAATAATCTGTGAAACTCACGCCGACTATCGGTTCTACTTCTCGTCCATTAAATTTACCTCGATGTTCTGTGGTCCCAGTAAGATTAAGAATTGTTGGTGCAAGGTCGGTGACAAAAGTAAACTCATCAGTAATCTCTCCATGCCGATTGATGCCGGGCCCAGATATTATTAGAGGCACACGCAACCCTCCCTCATTAGCATGGAACTTGTAGTAAAGCAGCGGTGAATTAGCAATCGAGGCATTCCCGGGCCCTATTGCCACCCAGGAGCCCTTCTCGCCTAAACTTTCATAATCTGTGTTATAGCCAACTCTATCAAACCAGTTTTTTAGCACAGAATTTCCATCCGAATCTAATAAAGGACTACTCGCCGCGCCATTGTCAGAGGTAAAAATAAAGACCGTATTCTCATACTCATCAATACTTTTCAGATAGTCCATCAGTCTACCGATATGGAAATCCATCGCGTCAACCATACCCGCATATACCTCCATGCGGCGAGCATCATAGCGTCTTTGCTCATCCGTCATGCTACTCCAATCTATAGTGCCAGGAGTAACTTTTATTTCGCTTTCCTTAGGAATAACACCTAAGGCGACAGCAGTTTGTCTTCGCTTTTCACGCATCACTGACCATCCTTCATCGTAGACGCCAGCATATTTATCTGAATACTCTTTCGGCGCCTGCACGGGTATATGAACTGCCTGAAAAGGGATATAAGCAAAAAATGGCTGGTCGCTGTCTTCGTTCGACGCAACGAACTCGATCGTCTTATCAATGAAATACTTAGACGAGTAGAAATCATCAGGCAAGGTGTGAGGTGATCCATCAGCATACCAGCTGACTTGATCATAGATCGGCAAGTAGGTTCGCTGCTCCCAATTATCCGCACCTGTATCAGCCATCGCGATAGTTCGATCAAAGCCACGAGAGGAAGGGAGGAGAGACGGCGTATGTCCTAAATGCCACTTTCCAGTCATATAGGTGTGATACCCGTTATCTTTCAACAGACTAGAAATAGTCACTACTTTGTCGTTCAGCACGCCCTTATAATGGTCGTAGACCATCTGTTCTGGTGGAATTGACTCAGGAATATTAGGCACACCATTGCGATGACTATCCACCCCAGTCAAGAGCATCGCGCGAGCGGGGCCGCAATTCTGCGCTGTATGGTAGTTTGTGAATGACAAGCCCTCAGCTGCAAGCTGAGCGATGTTAGGTGTATTAATTTCACTCCCGAATGGCGAAATGTCTGTGTAGCCTAGATCGTCAGCAAGAATTAAGACTACGTTGGGTCGCTCCGCAGAATAAGTTTGGACGGGCCAAATCACTATTAACCAACAAAAAAAAGCGCCCACGAGATCTACTTTTGATTTCAAGCCCATACCTCCCCCCAGAAACCCATTCACGGGCCAGTCAATACCAAGTTTATTAGTCTGCTTTTACCGCCACGAAACTTGCGACGGCCATACCAGCCAAATCAGCCGTCCCCTTAATGGAGCCATCGTCCTGTGTTCGACCCTCATAAATAATGAGACCTGCATCCAATTCGAGTTGGAAGTCTAACTCACCATCAATCATAGTGCCGGTAAAATCAACTGTACCAAACCGCTGCCCGATATAAGTTCCCTCTATATCCTCATTATTTTGTCGAATGGTGGCAACAGCACTGCCAGACTGGCCTTGTACATTTAGGGAGAAATTCCATTCTCCAGAAATATCAGCTAACGCAAATCGCACGCTGCCCAAAAAAGAAAGGGTAATTACGGCTCTGAACAGAATAAAAAATAGATTTCTAGACATGAAAATATTACCTCTTTAATTTTTATGTTTCATAATCGAACTCTATCACAACCCAGTCGCTTCTGAACCAAATAAAACGAACATCTGCTCTTTTCCGCCGTAATTGATTAATCAGAGAACATAAGTGGTAAAAGATGCCAAAATGACTTATGTAAAGAGCATGAAGTATCGACCATATTAGCTTACTGATTTACAATCTTAAGAATTCAAGGATAGTAATTTATGAATACTAATAGTTTAGATGCCAGCCGATGTTTTGTTTGTGGTCCAGAGAACAGTATCGGACTGAAACTGACATTCCAGTTAGATGCAGATGTCTGCCGCTCCGAGTTCACGCCGCAAGTCGAACATTGTGGTTATGACAATGTGACACATGGAGGAATAATTTTTAGTGTATTGGATGATGTGATGGCGAATTGGATCTACCTAAACGGCATTAGGGCCTATACGGCTAAATGTGACATTCGATACAAGGACAGTCTCCCTATAGGAACAAAAGTGAGCATAGAAGGACATTGCCTCAAAAAACGGAACCGGCTCATCTTAATGGAAGGCAAGATGGTTCGAGAGGATAATGGAGAAATCGTTGCTGAAACTCAAGCCAGCTTTATGATCGATAACAGTTAACATAAATGAACCCGCAAAAATACTAACTCTAAAACTAGTCTGTCCTAATAAAGCTGTTAGTCTCGCCATCCGAATTTTCTTGTTCCTCAGGGTTCTCTTCTTGATATTTCTTTATGAATTCTGCCATCGAGGCCGAATCAACGATGTTATTTTCAAACCAGTCTATGAATTCCTGATCACGCACGTTCTTCCAAAAACTCCATATGCGAGCACCTGTTGGTGATCTAAAAATTCCCGTCCTTAACATGTGAACACGCATATCCAGGTGTTTCTTTTCTACGAGACCTTGCCGAACCTTGTCATAGACATCAAAAACATCAACCAATAACATAATTGTAAAAAACGTGATCCTCGATTTATCAACCGAGTTTATGTCTTCGCCCGCCCAGTCCTTGCCGATAAATTCAGCAAATTCTGGATCTTTTGCGGTTTGAAAGAACCTTTCGTAGAGCCGATGGGTAAGTCCATGACCGAACTGCGCCTTGGTTATCAAATTGGTTTGTCTAATCTGAGCAGACAAATATAGTAGGGTAGCAACTGTCGCTATAGCTGCAACAAACTCGCCGAGCGAACCCATATCTTGAAAACTCATTTCAACTCCTTTTCCGAAAATTTTTACTATGTAGCTGAGATGTTTTGCCTACCAGGAATATTCGAGTTGAAACTCAGAAGAACACCCAGCAAAGAAACGAGTAAACCGAGGCCCAAAAGTGTCAAAGGCCCAATAGTCAGGCCCAATAAGTCTGAAGCCGGAAGGGCTATGAGGCCTCCACCGAGCGCCATTAACGTCCGTCCAACTAATCCCCGAAACCCATCTCTATCCAAATGGCCTACCCCAAAGAGGTAACTCTGTAACGAACCAGCTATTAAGATTATACCTATGCCAACCTTAACCGTAGCGAAAATGGTCTCCCACAAAGTACCGGAGAGGATAAGAGCCGGTTCGAGCACAAAAAAGAAGGGTATAAAATAGATCACACTTCCTAATCGCATCGCCTTAAAACCGGTCGCCAAAGCTGAAGAGCCATTAATGCTTGCCGCAGCAAAAGCGCCTAGGGCAACTGGTGGGGTAATGAATGAAAGCATACCCCAATATAGAATGAACAGGTGAACACTCATGGGCTCCAATCCGCCCTGTATTAAAGCCGGAGCTAGGACTATTGCTAAGAATACATAAGCAGCCGTTACCGTCATTCCTATTCCCAATATAAAACTACAGAATGCTCCCATAATTAGCAAAAGCAGTGGTGAATCCCCAGCTAAGTACAACAAATCGTTTACTAACGTGCCAGATAGCCCAGTTATTGATAGAGCTCCCACAATTAAGCCGACACCAGCCATAATGGTTAGCAGCTCCATGAGAAGCTTCCCAGTAGCTACAAGAAAGTTTCCAGCTTTTTTAAGATCCCAACGATACTCTGGTGAAAGCTGATTTAATAACAGCAAAAGCCCGGTCGCAATAAACGGAGCGACAGCCTCTCTCTGCAAGTAAACTAGGAGAAAAATTAACACCAGAAAAGCTGCAATGTAATACCAACCTTGCCTCATGGTCTCCGACAAGCTGGGCAACTCTTCCTTTGGTGTTCCAGCGAGACCTTTTCGCGCGGCATAGGCATCTATTTGCATAAAGAGGCCAAAGAAGTACAGAAAAGCGGGGATTGCCGCCGCCAAAGCCACTGTTGTATAAGCAACATTTAAAAACGTTGCCATCACGAACGCCGTCGATCCCATTATTGGCGGTAGGAGAACTCCGCCTGTCGACGCACACGACTCGACACCTGCCGCATACTCCTTTTCCATACCATTTTTTTCCATGGCGGGGATCGTCATCTGACCAGTTGTCAAAACATTAGTAATTACACTTCCGCTCATCGAACCCATTAAGCCGCTTGAAACGATAGCGACCTTGGCCGATCCTCCGCGAACATGGCCAAAAACTGCGAACGCCAAATTTATAAAAAAACGCCCTCCTCCCGTTTTTTGGAGAGCTATACCAAAAATTAGGAATCCAATTACAAGCTGAGCAAAAGCTCTAAATGGCAAACCAAGAATACTCTCTATGCTCATGACGTGGTAGGCCGCTGTGTCTGCGGGTGTAGATGCCATACCTGATATTGGCCCAGGCAAACTCTCGGCAAATATTGGATAAAGAGAAAAGAAGAAAACTAAACCAAAAAGAATCCAACCACCTGTTCGCCTGACTCCCTCCATAATTAACGCCCATAACACGTAGCTCATCCAAACCGCGTAATCCGGCGCCGAAAACTCCCAACCGTAATCGAGCATCGTCTCTGCGTTTGCAAAAAAGAAAGCACAAACGATCAGGACAAGGCACCCCAGGAAGCCATCAAACCAATATGTTTTATTGTTCGAAAATGACGGGTTGAGAAGAAAACAAAGAGGAAGTAGTAGTCCGATCAATGCGTAGTAATAATGATTCTGTAGTGTTATCGCAAAATCTAATAGCGGATTTTCTGAAAAAAGTCGCAGAGAATCCATTGCCAGAAAAGCGCTGGTTAGAGCCGCTATTCCTGTCAGCCACTTCAACGGTGTTGGTAGATTGTCAGTATCTTTGGACACTACTATCGCCATACTGGATTGAAACCAGCTTCCTCCAATCGCAGAGCCCTCAATCGCCCCCAGGCCTCAACGAATTCTTGTTGGTCATCGATTTCTTCCTGAATAAATTCGGACCAAGCACCCGCAAGAACTTCCTGCCTTTCGACCAGTGAATTATTATGTTGCTCTAATTCATCCGTCCAAATTCCGATCTCGCGCCAGTACTGAACGGCACCATCGTGATAGGGTACAACCCATTGAAATACCTGCCGGTCAAGCGCCCAACCAATCGCCCCTGGATCAGAGTCCTTAAAATCATCGTAGTTTTCATGTATAGCCTGAGTCAACGCGCGAACCAAGTTTTCGTCCTGGTTGGATAACGCAGTTAACATCGGGTAGGGATAGGTGCCAGCCTCATGCGGGTTATTAGGATCGATTCCCGCTCCCCGAGTAGCATGGTGCTTTGTGAAATAGGGTCCGATGGCTAACATGCGCTCCCAACAACCCTGGTCATCATGGGGAGCTGGTGGCCAAAAAATACCTCTAGGCGACGCTTCAACCCGATACATTGGTCCAGAGACAGTTGTGCCAAAGCCGGCATCCACATCACCGTTTATGACACCAGTCCAGGCAGCATCGTAGCCAGGAAAATCGACTCTCACAACATCGTCCCAAGTTAAGTTACCACAGGCGAGATAGGCTTCCATGGAAACGTTTAAAGCAGGGGCGCCACGTACATAGGGAATTCTCCGACCCCTTAAATCGGCAATCTCTTCTACACCAATGTCTGCAGCAACCCCCACAGTCTGATTGCTTAGTCCGTTAGAGGTCATAAGCAACCGAACCGGTTGCGGACCCCACTGATCATTTGCAAATTGAAACATCCCCTCTTGAGCGAAATAAGTAGACACCCCATTCACGGTAAAATCTACCCGCCCAGTTTTTAAAGGAAGAAGTCGTGAAACATCATTCTGGCCAGGAATGACACGCAAAGTCACGCCAAACTTTTCTCGCAACATAGCTCCGATCGCAACAGCTTGGTTATAACCCGTAGAGCCCAAGTTATAGGCGGTCCAAGCCATCTGTCGCGGGAATGCAGATTGATTTGACTGGGCAAAAGAGTAACCAGCCATTGTAAGTAAAAAAAAGAAATTCACGGCCAAGATCGACTTGGACAATATATGATCGAAGGTTCGAGGTTGCTTGAAGGACACTCTTATTATTCTCCCGGGCAAGATACAGCTCTCAAAATAGAGAATACTAACAAAACAACGAACAAGCACCCCAAATTTGATTCATTTACACTAATCGGCTTTTGATTAGAAGCAAGCTTGTTTAGAAATATAAAATACAATTTTAGCGTCAACTACCTATCGATAGCATTTATAAATTCTTGCGTGGTCAGTACATTGTGACTTATCACGGGGTAATCAATCTCGATGGCAGCTATCATTTCTTTCATGTTGAAGGCGCCAACGGCATCTGTGACCATAGTTGTATGGTACCCGAGCTCAACTGCGTAACGCGCCGTTGATTCGATGCAAGTATTTGCCCGCATGCCAGCGATTATTACATGATCAATACCATTCTGTTTTAGTAAGAAGTCGAGATCTGTGTTTGCGAACCCACTTGACTGCCAATGCTGACGGGCCTCTAAGTCACCTGGTTTCATTTGCAGATCTGGATGGTATTCCACGTTCCATGTTCCTGCTTTAAATGCTCTACCAGTTCCTCGGGCGAACTTCCATCCACTATAATCTCCTTCCTCAAAGTGATGATGCGGCACATAAATAACCTTGACGCCCGATTGTCTCGCGCCATCTACTAGCTTTTTCATGTTTTCGATAGCATTATTAGCGTCCAGTGTTTCTTTAGAGAGCGGGTATAAAATGCCTCCCTCGGAGAGAAACTCGTTGTATGGATCGACCAAAAGAATAGCCGATCTCTCAGGGTCGTAGTCGTAACTCTGAGCGACTCCACCTTGAATGGTCAGCACTGAAAACATGAGAGAATAAGCGCAAGTTCGAATGGACATAGTTTTGGTCCTTGAATTAATTTATTTTACTAAAATGTACGTTTTAATCTTCCAGTAGACAAGTAGACTCTGCGCATATAGATTTTCTCAGCTATACTCATTATTAATTTAGAATCGCACCACTGGAGGCAGTATGACCCAACGTCGAGAATTTCTGAAGTTTCTAGCAGCCAGCCCTTTGCTTACAAGTTACGAAGCTTTTGCTCAACAAGTTGAAGAAACGCTTGGCGAAAGACTAACTGATCCCTCAGAGGTTATAAATGTTTTTGAGATGGAATCCCTCGCACGAGAGAAAATTCCACCGGCGCACTTTGGCTACCTATCAACCGGGGTTGATGGTGACATGACATTAAGAGCAAATAGAGGTGGGTTCACCCGTTTTCAGATTAAACCGAGAAGACTTGTCGACGTTAGTGAACCGGATATGTCGGTAAATGTGTTGGGTGCTGAGGCTAGCTCTCCAATTTTCCTTTGCCCAGTGGGTAGTCATGGGGCTTATCATGCTGACGCTGAACTCGGAACAGCAAGAGCGGCAGCTGCCAAAGATCACCACATGGCACTTTCTACTCAGTCGTCAACTCCCATAGAAGCGGTTATTGAACAAAGAGATGGGCCTATTTGGTTCCAGCTCTACCCAACGACTCGCTGGGAATATACGGTGGCCATGGTGCAACGCGCCGAACGCGCTGGGGCTACCGCCGTTTGTTTGACTATCGATCTACCTGGCGGACGAAATGTTGAAACACAAATGAAATTGGCTCGAGAAGATACACGAACATGCTCAAATTGCCATCAAGGCCAAGCCAAACCAATTTTTGATGGTTTGGATATGAGCGGCGTTGGATTAAATGACCCTTCATTAACCTGGAGTGTCATCGGAAGATTAAAAGAAGTCACTAATATGAAGGTTATTATCAAGGGCATCGAAGTCGGCATAGATGCGTCACTCGCCGTAGAAAATGGAGCCGATGGCATCTGGGTCTCTAATCATGGAGGTCGCGCAATCGAATCTGATCGAGGCGCAATAGAGTGTTTGCCTGAAATTGTGGATGCAGTTAACGGTCGTGCCCCAATAATTATTGACAGTGGCTTTAGGCGCGGCACGGATGTGTATAAAGCTCTTGCACTTGGCGCCTCTGCCGTCGGCATCGGACGGCCCTATTGCTGGGGGCTTGGAGCCTTCGGTCAAGCAGGTGTAGAAAGGGTGCTCACGTTGTTAAATAGAGAACTAAGAATAGCTATGATGGGCAGCGGCACGCCGACTATTGCCTCCATAGGCCCAGACTATGTGCTTGATGCAGGCCACCGAGTGCCGCGAGGAAAGCTTGGTAGAGAGTTGCTTTGACAAGCCTTTCCCCGAACCTTACTTTAGCTGCGTCACTGGAATCATATTTATTCAAATATGCTCTATCAGTCTAAACGAACAGTCATCGTGGATCCTAATGGAGCAGAAATAAAGCTTAAATGAAATTCCCAGAAATCTTCATCGCAACACCAGATTCGAAGGAATATCTGGTTTTAATCAGGAAACTTCTTGGGTCACAGGTAAAAGTAACATTAGCATCCTCACTTCAAGAAACAAAACAGTATTACAGGCAACAGTCAGTTGTTTTAGGAAGACCAGACTATGTCTCTTCGCTGTTAGAAGAAGAGCAACCCATAAAGTGGGTTCAGTCGACCTGGGCTGGAGTTGCACCACTAATTAAAATACCTAACAGGGCTTACACGCTGACATGCGCGAAGGGAGTGTTTAACTCTCAAATGTCGGAGTATGTGATTGGCCATATCCTGTCGTTTGAACTAAAAATCCAGGAGCGTCTCCGGTTTCAGAAAGAAAGCAAATGGAAGCCAGTTTCCAGTGGCCAGATGTCAGGAAAAACTGCCGGCATCATGGGAACAGGGTCAATAGGCAGCGCACTTGCCACTGCTTTGAGCCAACTAGGCGTTGAAGTGCTAGGTTTCAACAGCTCAGGAAAAAAAACCTCACCCTTTAAAAAGGTTTACTCAAACGATTTGGTAAACGAGTTCTTAGCAAACTCTGACTACCTAGTCGGAGTCCTACCGGACCTTTCAACAACAACTGACCTAATCAACGCCTCTACCCTGAAAGAACTTAAGGAGACTGCTTTATTCATTAATGTTGGAAGAGGTAATTTAGTTGATGAAGCGGCGCTATCGGCATCCTTGAGATCGAAGAAGCTAGCCGGTGCTGTGTTAGATGTAACGAAAAAGGAGCCATTGCCAGTCGACAGCGAACTTTGGGCTGCACCCAATCTAACACTGACTGCGCACACAGCTGCGGAAAGTCGGCCTCGGGATATAGTAAATCTATTTCTAAGAAACCTAGAACATTTTATCAAGCGTGAGTCACTTGAAGGCGTAGTCGATTTCGATAAAGGCTATTAGTGGCGAAAAAATAGTCCGCCTTGCCGCGATAGTTAGCGCTACTTATTCGGTGTAAGGATTAACGTAGCCTGCCGGAAGAACTTTTTTAGGATCCGGCCTTATACTCACCATTTCTACCCGCTCATCAACCGAATGCCAACCATGAAAGACTCCGGCTGGGATAACTACGATATCGCCCTCACGGACTTCGCGGACCTGCCCATCACCCCTCGCCACGGATGTAAAGAAGCTATCGCCGACAAGGACTTCAACAATGTCCGAATTAGAAGGAGCATCACGACGCTCTAACAAAGTGCCTCCCGTAACTAATATGCCCGAACCTTTCGTAATGTAATAAACCTCTGAAACGTGAGTGTGAACAATGCCGCCGATAGGCTCATCATTTGCTTCAATGCGATCACGAAATAACACTCCAACAGCGACATTAGACTCACCAATATCTACAACTTTGACTTGACGGTCCACTCTACCTTCCGGAGCATGAATAACGTTTTGCCACTCCTGAAACTTAACGTCTGTAGCATGTTGGATGGAACTTTCTTGGGATGAGGAAGTAAAAATTAAGGCGCTGCACGCACAAACGCCTATTCCTGTAACTAGCCTAGTGTTCTTTAACATGTGAATTCCCCTGGATCGCAGCTGTTTGTCTACACTTTCTATAAGGATGTTCTTGATAAATGCCATAGTACACCATTCATTCTTTTGATCACCAAAAAATGTCTGATAAGCTAGCAGAAAAGATCAATTCCAAATGAGGTGCAAGTCCATGAAAAAACTCGTTCTTGCAGCCCTGCTCTCCATAGCCGGGCCTACTGCATTATCGCAAACGGATTATGTTGTTCCAAAAACCGAATATGGCCAGCCAGATCTGCAGGGTGTATGGAATTTTGCTTCTCATACCCCGGTTCAAAGAGGTGAGCAGTACGGTAACCGAGAATATTTCACGCTCGAGGAGAATGAGGAAAATCGAGAACGTTCTGTTTCAACCTTTGAGGCAAGGGCGGAGTCTCATTTTGATGGTGTTGGGGGTTATAACTCGTTCTGGTATGAGCGCGCAGCCATAGGGTATGACCTTCGAACCTCTTTAATCACCTACCCCGAAAATGGTCGCATCCCAGAAATCGTCGAAGGCGCTTTCATGCAGCGAGGTGGCGTAAGCGAGGACTATCCAAGCCAGCGCCCGGTGCGATTTATGGGTGCAGGAGGGATTTCGAAGGATGGGCCAGAGGATCGCGGTCTCTCTGAACGGTGTATAGCTGGGTTCAATGCCGGACCACCCTTTATGCCCAGCGCCTACAACAACAACATTCAAATTTTCCAACACAAAGATCACATCGTAATCATGACAGAAATGGTTCACGATGCTCGCGTAGTACCCTTGGATGAAAACCATGATTTACACGACGATGTTCGCCTTTGGTCAGGAGATTCTAGAGGCTACTGGGATGGTGATACACTTGTCGTCGAGACCAAAAACTTTAGCGATATGGTGCAAAGTTTTCTTGCCTCCCCGTATGGCAACGCTCGCGAGAAATCCCTCATGGAACGTTTCACTCGAGTCAATGAGACAACGGTAGAGTATGAGTTTACTATTAATGACCCCGGCACCTTTACAGATAGGATCACAGCAATGGTGCCGATGACTCGGGTCGATGGCCTCCTCTACGAATACTCCTGCCATGAAGGAAATTATGGAATGACTAACCTGCTCAGAGGTGAGCGCAGACAAGAAATGGACGCCTTAGGAATCGAGTAGTTTAGTTTTTCATAAACTCAATATATATCGGAATTTTTTTTACTAAGAGGAATTTATCTTGAAGTTATACGATCTACCCGCATCTCCCAACGCCCGAAGGGTCCGAATTTTTATCGCTGAAAAAGACCTGCAAATACCCATGGTGCCAATCGATATGATTTCTGGCGAAAACAGGAAGAGCGAGTATTTAGCAAAAAATTCCTTGGGTCGTATGCCTCTCCTGGAACTCGACGACGGTACTTGCATAGCCGAGTCAATAGCTATTTGCCGATACCTAGAAAGCGAGTTTCCAAGCCCACCGCTTTTTGGATCGTCTGGACTAGAGCAGGCAATTATAGAGATGTGGCAGCGACGCATGGAGTTCCTACTGCTCAATCCAATGATAAATATATTTCGACACACACATGAAATGTGGAAAGACCGAATGACTCAGATACCACAGATTGCTGAGATCGAATCAGAAGATGTAAAAGAAAAAATGATTTGGCTCGATGCAGAATTAAGAGGTAAACAATACATTGCGGGCGGTGACTATTCCGTTGCCGATATAACAGCTCAATGTGCGTTTGTTATGGGAAAGGCAGCTGTGGGTATTCGAATTCCTCAGGAGCTTTCCAATCTTGACGCTTGGTGGTCTCGTGTAACGACGAGAAAATCCGCCAGAGCTTAACAAATAGTTAAAGGGATCATTATGAAGCCTGTATGTTTAGTCATTGGAGCGGGTGCTGGTATTGGTGGCACGGTAGGAAGGCGTTTTGCCAAAGAGGGTTATCATTCAGTTCTGTGCAGACGGAGTGATGAAGAGGGTTTAAAGCGACTTGTTTTAAATATAAAAGAAGATGGCAACGACGCTACAGGGTTTCTCCTCAACGCGGCGAAAGACAACACAATTGAAGAAAGGGTAAGCCAAGTTGAATCAGAGGTCGGACCAATCGAAGTAGTAGTTTTTAATTTGGGAGCCCAGGTTGGCAACAGGCCGCTTGAGGAGACCGCTTACAAAGTTTTTGAACTTGGATGGAGAATGGCTACTTTTGCTCTTTTTCGAGTTGCCTCCTCTGTCTGCCCACTAATGGAATCAAGAGGCAAAGGCACCATTTTAGTTACCTCCTCAACGGCTGCTATGCGAGGAAACGCCGGACAGCATTCCCATGCAGCTGCAATGGGAGGTCGTCGAATGTTATGTCAATCACTTAGCGCTCAATATGCGTCAAAAGGTATCCATATCGCTCATATTGTTATTGATGGCTCTGTGGATGCGCCAGATACGCTAGGCAAGATGCTCGGCCCGGAAAATTTTCAAAAGCTCCGTGAGACAAAAGGAATGGAAAAGGATGGTTTAATGCTGCCTTCAAAAATTGCCGAAACTTATCTTCACTTGCACCAACAACACCGCTCAGTTTGGACTCATGAATTGGATTTACGATCTTTTTCTGATTTGGCATGGTGGAATCATTAATCGACATTTTTATTATATAAACTGGGAAAGATAAGACTAATTATTGCTGTCAGCATGAAAAAGACACTCTTCTCATCTAGCAGCTTTGTAAAATATTTTACGATATTGCCGACGGTTGTGGTTCTGTCCTTTTATACCCCCTTCGCTCAAAGAATCGAGCGGGCATTTATTGAGGAAGAGTTAACGCGAGTTGAGACCAATCCTGATCAGTCAATCGAGATTTCAATCAATGCTCCACTTCAGTTCGTATTTGATTTCCTCTCCACGCGCTTAAATGAGTACATCGCTGACGCAAGATCCCTAGAATTTAATCATACAAGTTCAGAATCTTCAGGAGAGCTAGGAAAAGGATCAGTCAGAAAACTTACGATGGAGGACAATGACTTTCTAATTCAACGGTTTCTGCAATTCGCCCCGCCGTTCAGCTATGCTTATTTAACCAACATGGAGGAATCAACACTTCAAGCCCCTC
>ERZ802830.1831-NODE-1831-length-19880-cov-6.07622_pt1 | contig 19880 bp, 19 predicted proteins | sample MGYA00345654_ERZ802830 | MGnify/ENA primary metagenome ERZ802830 (study PRJEB30503, sample SAMEA104212375) | marine metagenome | biome: Westerlies Biome; feature: [SRF] surface water layer (ENVO:00010504) within the epipelagic zone...; material: water...
CATGAGCCACCCCTTAAATAGTGTCCCGTTAGCGTTGCAGAGCCGCAGTAGCGCTACCGTCACGGAGGGGTATTGTGAGGGCCGCTGTCAGGGGAAACGTGAGGAGCACTGAGGCGACGCCGCGCTTGTGTTCTTTTATCCTCATGTAGTATCAACAGGGTGCTTGATGAGAAAACCAAATGAGATACGCAGGCTATTGTCATGAGTAAATTATTTTTCCGTTACGGCGCCATGAACAGCGGTAAGAGCACCTCAATGTTGCAGGTGGCACATAACTATGAAGAGCGTGGGCAACACGTTCTATTGATTAAGCCGGCGAAGGATACAAAGGGCGATGATCAAATCGTTTCCCGCTTGGGTGTGGCGCGACCAGCAGACTTGGTGTTACTGCCAGATCAAGATTTGCGCGCCACATTCCATGCGTTAAGTCATGCGCTGACTGAGCAGCAGGACTCAGAGCAGCAGAGAGTCGCCTGTCTGCTCATCGATGAGGCGCAGTTTTTAACGCCCGAACAAGTTGACCAAGCGTTGGCGATTGCTGTGCTGGATGACATTCCGGTGGTGGCCTTTGGTATCAGAACGGATTTCCGCACGCGGGCTTTTGCGGGCAGTCGGCGCTTAATGGAGGTCGCTCATTCACTGCAGGAAATGAAGACCATTTGTCGCTGCGGAAAAAAAGCCATCTTCAATGCGCGACTGGGCGATGCCGGTATCGTTCGTGAAGGAGAGCAAGTGGTAATCGACGGCGATAACGTGCGCTACGAGGCGCTATGTGGCCGGTGTTATCTGGAGGGTACCGCGAGCTGATTGCCCGCATGGACTGACTCTCAATGGATTGAAAGATCGAAAAAAACAGCGGCTTAGTGCCGCTGTTTTTGGTTGCCGCTTCTTGCCGTTCCGGCGCTACCTAAGACCCTGGTTTAATGTTGGTGGTCATGATCATGTGAATGATCATGGGCGTGAGGGCTTTCCTCATCATGGTGATGATGTCCATGCCAATGATCGTGTCGATGACCATCGCTCTTGTGCTCGGTGTCGTGCCCCGCTTCATTACCCCGCCTTGGCATCGTTAACTCGAAGTCTTTGGGGCTGTGTGGATGGTTATGGTCCTGACTAAAGGCCCAATGGTAGAGCAGTGGGTCTCTGGCGAGCAGTCGCGCTTCTGAGCGGTCCGCATTTTCGACGGGGGTCGACCAAGGATTATAGTGAAAGTGATTGAATAATTTAGAATCCACACGGCCCAGCGCAATACAGCCATACTCTGATGCAAAGGCACCGTGGTTAATATAGGCCGGGCGCCAGAAATACCCCCCTGTTGGCACATCTCCAAACTGCATCATCCAAGACGTACCCCAAAGATGGTAAGACTCCTCGGCACAGTCGTGATACGAGATATTGTCCTGATAAAAATTCGGTGTCATGCAGTAGAGAAAGGTCATTGCGAAGGAGTTGGGGTTGTAGTTGAGTAACTTGATCATGCAGCCTGTTGCCACACTGGGTTTTGCAACATTGCCCATTGCCCAAGACAGATCCATATAACTGTCTACATCATGATAGAGCTGTGTTTGCGTCGATGCATGATGCGTCGTGGCCTCTTCATGACTCGGCTCTCCGGTGTTGTACATGTAAAGCAGAAGACAGCCTTGATCAGAGCTGATCTCAGGCATCGCATAACCGGCAGGCACATAGAAATAATGTCCCTTGCGACAAACTCGGTCACCGACCTTGAGCTCCCCTTCGATCACGATGAGCTCGTACTCTGACCATGAAAATCCGGGCGATCGCTTGTAGCCACCGTCGAATTGAACTGTCATAGAGCAGGCGCCTGTATCGACATCCATACTCAGCATTTTGTAGTGCATTCCCGTTCCAAAGCCGAGCAATCGCATGGGTTTAAAGTGTGTATCTCGATCACAGAAGGGTTCAATATGTGGTCGTGCCATGGTTAAGCCTCCTGTCCGTTGCGTGGGGTATCGTCACTATCGACGCCGTATTTCCAGACCACCTGGTCTTTTCGATCTGCCGTTTTGACTGGCAAATCAGCATCAGGAATCGGCATTTTGTCGTCGCCATCTAGATTGAAGCCATTCGTTTTAATGCGATCAAAAAACTCTTGGTACCACTTCTCTCGTGTCGGCGCGAGCGCCTCCATGGAGGCCTCAATTTCAGCAAACCGCGCCTCTTGCTCCGCTATTTCCTCCTTTACCCAGTCCTCGGCTTCACTGCTACGTTCATGTTCTATGTAAAGATTTTTAAATGTCATGGATTGTTCTCCTGTGCAATCTGAATGGCACCCTCGTCATGGAGGGATGCCAAAAATTCGTCGTCGTAACCTACTTCACGCAGCAGCTCGCGGGTGTGCTCGCCCAGGCCAGGTGGCAAGCGGCGAATGCTGGCAGGCGTCTTTTCAAAATTCATAGGTGGACTCGAGAATCTGAGTCGACCTTCGGTCGGGTGGTCATGCTCTTGCCAGAAGCCGCTCTCCACTAGCTGTGGGTCATCGATTAACTCATCTAATGAATTCACTACCATCATTGGCACGTTAGTATCACCGAGTAGATCAACCCACTCTTGACGGGTTTTACTCGCGATAATGGCGCCGGTTTCACGGTAGGATTCATTAATGTTAGCCAGCCGTAGCGCCATGGTTTGAAAGCGCGGATCCTCGGCCAGTTCCGGCTTGCCCGCCACTGCGCAAAAAGTACCCCAGTGGTTGTCCCAGTAGGGTAAAACTGCAAGATAAAGGCCGTCGGCCGTTTTATAAGGCCGCCGGTGAGATGCCATGAGCCGGACATACCCGGCTTTATCAAGTGGCGGCACAAAGCTTTGGCCCCACAGGTGCTCGGTCATGACAAATGACACCATGCTTTCAAACATGGGAACTTCAATGGCTTGTCCTTCTCCGGTGCGTTCGCGATGAAAGAGTGCGGCTAAAACGCTTTGCACAACCACTAGCCCGGTGGTTTTATCAGCGATAATCGTCGGTAAGTAGCGAGGCTCTCCCTCCACCATGCTTTGTAATACTGCAATCCCACTAGCGGCTTGAATCGAATCATCCAGTGCGCCTTTATCGCCATAGGGCCCTTTTTTGCTATAGCCGTAGGTAGCGCAATACACCACAGAGGGATTCACTGCCTTCACTTTTTCGTAATCAAGCCCCAACCGCTCCATGGCTTGAGGTCTAAAGTTATGGACGACGACATCGGCGGTGGCGATGAGTTTGAGCGCTGCCTCCCGACCGGCGGTGCTTTTTAGGTCGAGTGCGACGGACCGCTTGTTACGATTGCACGTGAGAAATAAAGCCGACATTTTAGGATCGTTAAAATGCGGCCCTAAATTGCGGTTTGTATCACCGGCTAAGGGTTCAATTTTGACGATATCGGCGCCAAGATCCCCCAGCATTTGACAGGCATAGGGTCCAAGGACGACTGAGGTCATCTCGACGACGCGAATGCCTTCCAGTGGTGTGCTTATGACAACCCCTCCAATCCATAGACCCGTATCGCGTTATCGCGCATGAACTTGCGACGTACCTCGGGTTTGAGCTCAAATGCATTCACTTCATCGACGGTGCGCTTGAAGCGCAACACGGGAAAATCGGTGCCAAAAATCACCTTGTTTTGGCCGTAAGAATTGATGAAATGCTTGACTGAATCCGGCCAGTATTTGGGACTGTGCGCGTCGGTCACAATAAAGACATTGTCGTGCTTCCAGGCCATGGCGATCATTTCGTCATGCCAAGGTATGCCCACGTGGGTACCCAGTAACTTGAGCTCCGGGAGGTCACAGGCAATATCGTCTAAGTAAATAGGGCGTCCGACCGAGCGGCAAGGGTGTTCTTTAGCGTAGATCAGCGATTGGCCTACCTGCATTTGAACCGGGATACCAAGCTCGATACATTTTGCGTAGAAGGGGTAGTACTTAGCATTGTTCGGCGGCAATTCGAACCAGTGCGGATATAAATGTGCGCCCACAAAGCCAAACTCTTTGACCGCAGTCTCTAACTGCCGTACCCCGTTCATACCCATGTAAGGGTCGAGTCCGAGCATGCCCCTAAAACGGTTGGGATACTGCTCTACCGCCCGTGATACCACCTCGAGTGGCATGTGGTAGCAGCCCGGTAGGCCCACGCGACCCGCTTTGGCCGCGACGAGAAAAGCGATATCGATACCCGCTTCATCCATCCCTTCAATCATTGCCTCGAGCGTGATGCCCGCAGAGTCATGCTTGCCCTTTACCTTTCCGACAAAGAACTCATCAGTCCAGCCGGGTCGGTGCGACAGCGCCTCGGGTGTCCAAATATTGCAAACGGCATCAATGGTTTGATAATCACTCATCCTTATAATCCCATCCATCCAATCGCAATACCGCACCCTAGCATGGTGGCGCCGGCGGTAGAGTGACCGAAGCGCGAGAGTGCCGGCACGCGTAACCTTTCTAGTCCCAGTTGACCCATGGCGACCGCTCCCAGCATGGTGGCCACGGTCACAATGGCAAAAACACCGGTCACCCAAAAGATGCCGGCAACGCTTTGTGTGGCGGCTGGAAACATCAGCAGCGGAATCAGCGGTTCACAGGGCCCGAGTACAAAAATAATGAAGATAGCCCATGGTGTCAGCGAGCCTGAAGGAGGCGTTTCGATATGGTGGCCTTGGCCTTGGGCTTTGTGAGCGTGAAGGTGCGTGTGGTAATGGCTCACCTCGCCGTGAGAATGCCAGCCAGACCGGTGTTCTGGGCGCTGCCGATAGGCGTGTCGCAGCCCCCAAACAAGGTACAGTGCTCCGACACCGCAGAGGCTCCAGGCTGCAATATCCCCACGGAGTGTTTCGACCCATTCGAGGCGAGTGAGCTCAAGTCCGACACCAATCCCGATGGCACCCAGTACCACCGAACCCACAAGGTGTCCCGATCCGCAGAGCAGAACAACCCGCAAGGTTTTAGACAATGACCACCCGCGTGCGCGGGCCATTGCAATAAAGGGGAGGTAGTGATCAGGCCCCAATAAGGTATGCAGAAACGCAATGGATGCAGCCGATACAATCAAGACTATTAATTCAGGAGCCATACCACCTTACACCGATGCTAACGATATCTGCCGCTCGGTCTGTCCCTCGCGCACATTTGACTTATTGTTCAGCGTTTATACCAAATGCGATCCCTAGCGGCTATAGTCGTTATCAATAAATTTTGAGGGGAGCTGTGTTGGGTCTGGGTTCGGGTTTTGTTGGCGGCGGCTTGAGGCGCCTGCCGCAATGTGTTGCAGTGTAGTGCCGATTATCGCCGGGGTCACTCCCCGTCAGGACGACGCCTATCATCGACAGACTTAAAGCGAGATGGTTACTTTGCCCTCTTCAACACCAGTGAATAGCAGTATGCCTGTGGGCTGGGCGGTCAATTGTACCTACGGTTTTGGTGCGGTGGCCTATGGCATCAAAGATAACGGGTTCGCCTATTTGCTGCTGTTGTTTTACGGGACTGTCGTCGGATTGGAGCCTGCACTGGCCGGAACGGCATTATTGGTGGCGCTGATTTTTGACGCCTTCAGCGATCCTGTAGTGGGCTATTGGTCAGACAACACCCGCTCTCGTTGGGGTCGCAGGCACCCTTTCATGTATGCGGCGGCCATTCCCGTTGCGATGTGTTATTCCTTGTTGTGGCAGCCTCCCGAGTGGAGTGATGGTGCCTTGTTTGCCTATTTGGTCATCATGGCAATTTTGATCCGCACGTTGATCACCTTTTATGAAACGCCCAGTTCTGCCCTGATGCCGGAACTCACCACAGACTATGATGAACGGACCTCGATACAGGCATGGCGCTCTTTTTTTGGTTGGGCTGGCGGTGCGGGTATGGCGGTTTTTACTTATGGATTCCTATTAGTGCCGACGGAGGCGTACCCCGTTGGCTTACTCAACCGCGACGGCTATCAAACCTACGGCCAAATATCGGCCGTCGTTATGTTGATTGCCATACTGGTGTCGGCACTCGGCACCCATCATCGGATTGGAACGCTCGCCGCGCCCGCGGCTCGCAGCCAACAGGGGCTCGCCGCTGTGTTAGGTGAGGTGCTGGAGACCCTGAGAGACAAGAGTTTTTTTGCCCTTTTTATCTCGTCAATGGCCAGCGCGGTGGCGACCGGTCTGACAGCAGCGTTAACCTTTTTGATGTTGACCTACTTTTGGGCGTTTTCCTCTGAGCAGATTTATTACTGGACCGCCTTGGTGGTGGTGTCTGCGCTGATGGGACTGCTGATTGCACCACGGGCATCGAAGCGCTGGGGCAAGAAGGGGGCGGCTATTCGTCTGGGTTTATTGGCATTTACAGTGCAGCCTCTGCCCGTTGTGTGCCGGCTCATCGGCTGGATGCCTGACAATGGTGATCCGCTGTTGTTTCCCATTTTAGCGGCGGTGAACACGATCGATTTGGGCCTGATTATTGCTATGCAGGCCATCTTGTATTCAATGTTGGCCGATCTGGTTGAGCGCAGTGAAATCAGGACGGGTCGGCGCAGCGAGGGTGTGTTTTTCTCAGCACTCACTTTTATCCGTAAAACCAATCAAGGCATCGGCGCTTTCATAGCAGGCATTATTTTACAGGTCGTTGCACTACCGCGTGGCGTTGCCCCAGAGCAGGTTCCCACCGCATCGTTGACACAGCTTGGTGGGTGGCTGGTTGTCTCGCAGTGGTTTTTGTGGAGCATCATGCTGGTAGCGCTGGCATTTTATCGCTTGGATCGGCATCAACATCAATTGAATCTTGCGACGATCCGGGCGCGGGATAGCGATGCAGTGTGACACGCGCCGTCACGCAGGCGATAAAGCCATACCGCTATTGGCCAGTGAAATTATCATGGCATACTAACTGCCATAAGCATGCGATGGGCCAGCCAGGCGGAATAATGACTTTGAAAATTGCACCAACGCTAGACGGCCGTCGCCAGCGCAGCGAGCGCAGTCAAATCGCCATCGTGGAGGCGATGTTGGCGCTGATCAATGAGGGAAAGTTAGTGCCCACCGCACAACAGGTCGCAGATCGCGCCGGCGTGAGTATCCGCTCCTTTTTCCGCCATTTCGCTGATATGGACGCGTTATTTCTGTCAGCGGATGAGATGCTGCGTACTTCCTATGGAGCATTGTTTGCGGTTGGCGATCGATCTGGCACGCTTTCTGACCGCATCAGTCGCGTGATTGATCTTTACGGTAATGCTTTCGATGAACTCAACGAACTTATCTTATGCACTCACGCGGTCGCCTGGCGTTTTCCTGCGCTGCAAGAACGTTATGCCTACCATCAGAGGAGACTGCGCGACGAACTTGAACTGTGGTTGCCCGAGCTTGCCGTATCCCCAAGGTCGCGGCGTGAAGCGGTACATGCTGTGACGTCTTTTGAGATGTGGCATCGTCTGAGAACGCATCAGCGTCTCTCACACAAAAACACTCATGCAATCATGCAAGAGCTGGTGGCGGGCTTGTTGGTAACCGGCTGAGCCGAGGGCGAGCATTATGGCGGATCAATTTAAGGAGCAAGGCGGCGCGGCGACCATGAACCCCAGTCGTTTCGGACGCTGGCTCACCTCAAAAGTGATGACCCGCCTGTCGCAACCCAGCTCAGTGAAGGCCCGTCATGCCAAGGCTGAACGGACACGGTTAAAAGTGGGTGAACCACATGAAGTCCATTATTTTCATCAAGTGGACGATGGTTACAGCCATTTAACAGCTCAGCTATTGATGCCATTGCTGACACGTTACGACATCGAGCTACGTTGTCATCTGGTGCGCGCTGATCAGGGAAAAAATGTGCCGGAACCAGACCTGTTGGCGCGTCTGTCTCGTTACGAATCACAGTTAGTAGCGCCGGGTTATGGGCTCGTTTTTCCTGATCATCCGCACGAGCCAGATGCGCATCATGTGTCAGTGGCGACTCGTATTCTGGCGGCGCAGTCACCCGAAACGTTCCCTGAAATAGTAGCCGAAGTGGGTGACGCACTCTGGTCGGATGATGGCGCTCGACTGGATCATCTCGCCGAGACATCAGGTTGTGCAGCTATTGAGCATGCTGATGCGGCGGTGGATGCTGGCAATCGGGTACGGCATGAAATGAAGCATTATTCAGGCGCGATGTTTTATTACGGTGGCGAGTGGTATTGGGGTGCTGACCGTCTTTATTCGCTTGAGCAGCGACTCGCTGCATTGGGTGTGGATCGCTACTCTGAGCGGGACTTGATAGCGCCGCGCCCCTCAATAACGCTTCCCCAAAAGCGCGATAATAAAGCCTATACGCTGGAGCTATATGCTTCATTACGCAGCCCCTATACCGCAGTGGTATTTGACCGCGTGGTTGCCTTTGCGCGAGAGGCTGGGGTAACCCTCTCATTGCGACCTGTTTTACCGATGGTCATGCGGGGTGTGCCGGCAACTCGAGCGAAGGGCATGTATATTTTTATGGATGCCGCTCGAGAAGCGAGCAATGCAGGTGTCTCTTACGGCAACTTTTACGATCCCATCGGCGACCCTGTTCGCAATTGTTATGCCCTTTACCCTTGGGCGGCGTCGCAAGGTAAAGGAGTTGAACTCTTATCAAGCTTTTTACGGCATGCCTTTGCGTTGGGCGTCAACACCAGCACCGAGAGCGGATTAAAGAAAGTCGTGGAGGCGGCAGGTTTGGATTGGGTTGCTGCTCAGGCGCATCGACAGGACACCACTTGGGAGGCACTGCTCGAGGAAAACCGCCTAGCTATGTACCAAGCTGGCTTGTGGGGCGTGCCCAGTTTTCGTTTGATCGATCCGAAAGGTGAAGCGGTATTGGCGGTGTGGGGTCAGGACCGCCTGTGGCTGCTGGCCCAAAAGTTGTGTGAGGTGGTCGACCAGAGGTCGTGACCTGCTGAAATGATGGAACAAGGGCTCTGATGACAATGGACTATAACGAGTTCAAAGGGTTTCAAGTTCTGCTGTTCTTTGGTCTTCCGTTGGCTTTTGCCGTTTGGCAACTCATTGTGACTCAGCGCGCTCAGAGAGCGGCAGACGAAGCCAATGACTCACCGATCAAGCGAGACGACTGAGGCAGCGGGACTGACAGCTCGAGGAGAGTTTGGCGTCCCCATTAATGAGGGTCGCCATGAGTGAGTTTGCGCCCGTATGAGCGGCATTAGCGCGATTGGCATGGCTCACGGTTGCGAAGAGCACAACGGCTATCGTGACGACCCAAAGCATCCTCATAATGGCGCTTCCTCTAACGCCGCCGCGAGGTTGACGACCGGTTGTAACCCGGTGCCGTTTCGCAATATAAGTCCCTGTGGCGGTTCCAGGACCTGACTGCCTGTTTAGGTCGCGGCTTCGGCGAGGCCTGCTTTTCAATCCATAGATATCGCATGGTCAATCTCCTACCAGTGGTGCCGTCCGTGGCGATGTGTCTTCCTTGATCGCCACTAGTATGGTGCGCAAAGGACGTGATGGATTGACCGACTCCGCCAAAGCGTTAACAAAAGGTGTCACAAATGTTACGTCAGGCCCTTAATGCGGGTCGTCGTAGGCGAGGTCTTTTTGTCTCGCTGCTGCCGGCTACTCCACAGAGTGCTACTGGCTCAATGCACTCAATACCTCCCTCAACAGCATGGTCGCTAAGGCAGCCCAACTGAAGATGAACAGCGTGAAACGGAGCCAAACATGGTTAACCGTGACTTGCACTAGCGAGTGGGTAAAGCGAAGGCCGCAGTAAGCCCAAGCCGAATACAGATGCATCGGGTCGGTGTGGTCGAGAGCCCATATCACCATCACAACGGCATAAAAAAGCGTGGGCTGCTCCCAAAGATGATTGTAGTTATCAGCAACACGCTCAACGCGGCTAGGAAATACACCCCCCAGCTGCGACGGATGGGATAACTGTTGTAGCACGACACCCTCGGTCTCAAGTTGCTTGGCGGCAGGGATACGTGTCAGATACATCAGCAGCATCATTAATAAGCTCAAGACACCCATAAACAGAATCGGTTGAAGAATCAGGTCATTCATGCGGCTAAATCCAAACGGTGTGCGACGTTCTAATTTACGCGGGAACCACCTATGAGACGACGATCGCCTCACGACGTGCTACTCGATTAGGACTCATAGAGCGTCATGAGCCGCGTGTGACGCAGATCAATCGGACGATAGCTTGGAGTGGCGTGGATGCGTGCTGGCGGTTTTGGAGACGATGTAGACAGCCGGCCAGAGGAATTGAAAAGAAAAGGTCGCGACGTTAGGGTCGGTGATGAATACTCATTTGAGGAGCGGGAGCCACCGCATGAGAACAGCGATGTTAGGTTTCATTGGTATTGGTTTGGCGGCCTGCGCCGTCGCGCTCTGGCTGCTTGTTTTACGCCCACCAGAGGAGGTGCCGGCGGTGTTGCCGTCACAGCCGTTGCTGATTGGTGACTTAACGATTGAGGCTTTTGCTGAGGTGGTGCGAGGGACTGTGCTACAGACCTTAGCCGACTGTTCAGTCGAGGGTAAAATGCAGGGTAAAGCCAAGATCAATTTTGATGTCGCTGGTTATGTGACCGCACAATTCAACTGCGATGTCGAGCCAGACGCCTAGTTCAAGTAACTCTGGGTTAGTAGCGCGATAGGGCTCTATGAAGCACTACTGAAGGCAATGCGAAAGCGATGTTGTGTTATCTGCGGCCGTGATCATTCCACCGGTAGGCGGTCATCTGCGACACACCGATCAGGCGCGCGGCTTCACTCAGTGTGGCGCCCTCTTCGAGATGTGTGTGCAGCGCCTTTAACCGCCGGTGATGTTCCAAATCGAAAATTTGTGAATCAGACAGGTGCCGGTCGCCGCCTGCCGCTTTGACCGGCATGACGCCGCCATTTCTCTGATCGGCGCTCACTTCGCCAAGTACTGGCCTTTTCTCGTCACGGAACTCGCTTAAATCAACTATCACTGACAGCACACTTTGTTTATTGCGGCTACTAGGTACGGTACTCCGACGTTTTGGATCAATTAACGTAAACAGGGTCATTGGTGGCCGAGATCATGTGTGATCCGCCGCTAAATAGCTATTTTGCCGAGCAAGGTGGGGATCGCACTGGCAGAAAACGGGCGCCGTTGAGTATATCTGCGCGAGCTACAGTCCAGTGCTGGTCTGAATGATCTCCGCCGAGTTCGCCGGTAGGCTAAAGGAGACGCCGTCGTAGCCTACCGTATAGTCAGGAAAGATAGCTTCCGCTCCGTTGAGCCATAGTGCTTCTTGCCCCGGTAGAACGATGGGCGGTACCACGTGGTAATACAGTAGGTGCCCAACGCCCGCATCGCGTGCGGTTTCCGCCGCCTCGGCCGGGCTTGCGTGATAATCCAGCACGTCGAAAAAGATGTTAGAGAGAATCTGATTACCAAGGTTGTCTGCCGCGTCGCGCATCATGTTCATGAGGTTTGGGGCGAGCGCCTCGTGCACCAGCAAATCAACGCCCTGCGCAAAGCGTTTCACATTATCTGATTGTGCCGTGTCTCCAGTGATGAGTGCGGTACGCTGCCCGTAGCTAAAGTGGTAGCCCACAGCAGGTGACACCGGGGCATGATCGACCCGCAGAGCCTTAACGACTAGGCCTGCGTTATCGAAGACCGTGGTCGTAGCGCCTTCCGGCGGCGCTTTAAAAGGCTTTGCCGTGAGACCGGCTGCCGACAGTGGCGCAACTTGATCGCCATGATGGTCATGTCGGTAGGTAAAATCTTGTGCATAGGCAGCGTTAAAGCCGTCGACCACCCTCGCTACGCCCTCAGGGCCATACACCGGCAGCGGCAGCGTGTGGTCGCTAGTAGCCCAGCGCGCGGTGGCCAGTTCTCCCAAGCCATCAATGTGATCTGAGTGGAAATGAGTGAGAAATACCGCGGCGACCTGGCTAGCGGGATATCCCATTCTCCCTAAATTCCGGGATCCATCGGTGCCAGTATCGACGATAAAAAGCTGGTCGCCAGCCACGACCGCCACGCAAGGGCCTGAAGCGCGGGGTGCAGGGAAGGGGCCACCTGCACCGCAAAGCGTGATATGAAGACCATCTTCCAGCGCTGCAACACTGTTTGCGCCTAGCTGTTGTGGTAGTGCGACTTTGAACAGCGCTTCTATTAAGGTCGCCCTGTTTGAATAGCCTGCGAACACAAGAATACCGAGAACGGTCGCTAGAATGGCGACTTTTTGCCAGCCGAAACTTTTCACGTTGAAATTCCTTGTATTATCAGTATTGCGCTCTCTACAGTATCTGCTATCTTTAGGGTAAGTCTATTGGCAGTAAAGCTGCCACATGTTAGAGATTTAGGTCAAGTTCCATCGACGCGTTACGAATAAATAATCAGAAAGAAGATGTCCCAAGAAGTGGCGACTAAAGCTGGCCCTCAGACCCTTTGGTCGAAGCGATAAGTATAATGAACAGGTTTGAAAAGGATCCCACCATGATGAAAAGTTTTGCAAAGGTAGCGCTCAGTGCAGCGGTTGCTAGCGTATCGATGACGGTAGCTGGCCAGGCGTTAGAAGAAGTGGTTGTGACAGCACAGAAGCGAGTCGAAAGCCTTCAAGACGTGCCAATTTCAGTGACCGCAATTAGCGGGGAGCAAATTCAGGACGCGTCGATACGCAGTCTTCAGGAACTGGGAACGTATGTTCCTAACTTCTCGGTAGCAGAGAACCCGGTCAATACCATTATCACGATGCGCGGCATCTCCATTGGTTCAAACCAGTCATTTGAGCAATCTGTTGGTCTGTTTCTGGACGGCGTGTATCTAGGCCGCAGTCGCCAATCGCGGCTTGGCTTGTTCGATTTAGAGCAGGTGGAGGTGCTGCGTGGGCCTCAAGGGATTTTATTTGGAAAGAATACGCTGGCGGGCGCGATTAATGTTCGATCTGCGGCGCCAAAAGTCGGCGAAGACTTATCTGGCCGTGTTGCCGCTAGTTTCGAAAGTGACAACGGCGAATACTTCGAAGGCCACGTGACTGGTAGCTTGAGTGACACCGTAGCGATGCGGCTTTCGTTGATGGATCGATCTGTCGACGGCTACTTGAAAAACATGGCCCCGAATGCAGCCTATACCGGGCAGCCATCAACTGATGAAACCATTGCCCGGATTGGTTTTCAGTGGGAGCCTTCTGAGGCGACCTCTGTGGGCGTGCGGTATACCTACGGCGACTATAAAAGAATTGGCACTAACTCTGCGGTGACGACTTTTTCACCCACCTTAGTCGATGCCAATGGTGATGGAACCCGCGAGACGCCCTTTGTGCCAGCCGCTGATGGCGGGATGTACGCGGTAATGGGCTTAGCCTATCCCGGTTTTAATGCATCAACCTATGCGAATAATAGCTCCCGCGATACTTACTACGATGGGCTATCTATCGGCGGAACGGCGGCACTCAACGGGGGCAATGGCCCGGAGCGGCTCGCAGGCACCGACACCGAGAACCATGAATTTTCGCTGAATATTGAGCACGAGTATGGCAACGGCATGACGCTGACCTCGGTGACCGGCTGGTCGCAATATGAGTACGCCGACGGTATCGAAGCAGACTTTTTGCCCGTCGAATTCATTGGACGAAGCGACGATTCAGAGTTTGATCAATTCAGCCAAGAACTTCGTCTCGCATCGGACCTCGATGGCGCATTTAGCTGGGTTGCCGGGGCTAACTACATTGAGTCCTCGCAGGAAATTGATCGGATGGTTGGTCTCGATGGCACCTTAGGGCAGCCGGGAATTGTGGCTGCTATTACTGGAGCACCGACATTTTGGGCTTACAGTCCCGCTCAGTTAGCAGGCATCGCGGCGGCTTTCGGTTTGCCGCCGCAGGCGCTGCCGCCGGGTGTTGAGGGTCTTACAATGTATTCTCGCATGGGCAGACTGTCCACTTGGACACAGGATACCGAGTCTTGGGCCGTGTTTTTGCAGGGTACCTTTAATATCACTGATAACCTCAGTATCACGGCGGGTATACGCTATACCGAAGAAACCAAAGAGGCGGTCGCACAAACGTGGCTGAACGATACAAACCAGGGGCTTGCTACACAGACTGCGGACCCATCTTTGAATCCTGCGGAAATTGGCAACCTGCTGATGCAGGAGCTTCAAGGCGCGTTCTTCGCTAGTTACGCGCATGCTTTTGATGAGGACCGCGATACGGATCAAACCATCCCTGCGGTGACGATTAATTGGACACCGGCAGATGACCATCTTCTTTATGCGAGTTATACAGAGGGTTTCAAGAGCGGTGGCTTCAACGCGGTAGACGACCAGAATCCCGTACTGGTATCGTCTCCAGCATGTCCACTTCAGAACTTGCCGGGTTGTATCGATAGGAACACACCAGCCGTGGGCTTTGAGTTTGATGATGAGACGGCCTGGTCATTTGAGGTGGGTGGCAAGCACACTTTCCTTGATGGCCGTATGAGGTTGAATTGGGCGTACTATAACAGCGAGTACGAAGACCAGCAGGTATCGACTTTCGTGGGGCTGGGTTTCGTAGTGACCAACGCTTCCAGTACCGAAATTTCTGGTTTCGAACTCGATGGCGCGTTCCAAGTAACCGATAAACTGCGCTTGAACATGTCCGTGGGCACGGTGGATGGTGAGTATGGCTCCTTTGAGGGTGCCGCTTGTACGGCGTTGCAGACTTCTGATATTGAGTTCCTTAACGTTGCGACGGGTGGCCTGACACCCAACTCACCGAATGTGTCGTCTGTCGACGGGAAGTGCTCGATGGGCTTCAATTCGGCGGGTGTGCAGACAGGCGTTTCACAGGATCTATCGGGGCGAGAACTCGGTACCGCTAAATATAGTGGCTCATTTGGTGCTGAATACATTCAGCCGATAGGCTCAATGATCTGGTTCACTCAGTTGGACGTGAACTTTTTCGACGATTACATTTTCACCGGCGATCTTGATGAGATTGACTTTCAAGAAGGCACTGAGCTGATCAATATCCGCACGGGTCTTCGTGGAGAAAATTGGATGTTGATGCTTTACGGACGTAATGTCACGGATGAGAGCGTCGCGAACGGTGGTGCTGACGTGCCGTTAGCGCGCGGATCGCATATGCGATACCTCAATCGAGGCGAAGTGTTCGGTATTCAGGCGGCCTGGGAGTTTTAATCTCGGGTAGTGGGATAGATGAAAAAGGCGGCCTAGGCCGCCTTTTTTTTTGGCATCGCGTTTGAGCCTCGCGTCGCCTGCCTAAAGAGGACATGCTTTATTCAGTGACTCGCTAGGCGCCGTCTGCCATGGCCGGGGTGGGTGAGCGATGGCACAGCTTTGAACAGAAAACGGGAGTTAAAATGGCACTGATCGAGATTTGGGTCGACCGCAGCGATTATCGTTGTACTAAAACGATCCACGGCGAAATACCGCAAGCGGGCGACGGGCAGATTGCGGTGGCGATTGATAAATTCGCACTTACGGCGAATAACGTCACTTATGCCGCCTCTGGGGACTTGCTCGGGTATTGGCAGTTCTACCCTACGGATGAGGGTCCTTGGGGCAAAGTCACGGTCTGGGGGATTGCCGAGGTGATCGACAGTCAGGTATCCGATATTCGCGTGGGGGAGCGCCTGTATGGCTTTTTCCCGATGAGCAGCCATTTGCTCATGGCCCCCGGCGAGGTATCCGACAGTGGTTTTGTCGATACACTGGTGCATCGGCAGGGACTGCCGAGTCTTTATAACCAGTATGCACGCACGCAGTCCGAATCGCATGAGCTTCGTGAGATAGAAGATCAGCGTTGTATTTTCTTTCCTTTATTCATGACGGGCTTCGTAATTGCCGATTTGCTGTCGGATAACGACTGGTTCGGCGTAGAGCAGATTGTGGTGGGTTCGGCTTCCTCTAAGACGGGTTTTAGTGCCGCCGAGTTCATTAAACGGGCAGGCTTTGAGGGCAGCCTGGTGGGTTTGACGGGTTCGCAAAACGTATCTTTTGTGGAGACGCTGGGATGTTATGACAGTGTATTAGCTTATGCCGAGATGGATGCACTCGAGGATAAGGCAACGGTCTATATCGATATTGCGGGCGATGTGGCGGTGCGATCTCGTCTTCACCGTCACCTCGCGGATAACGCGCAACGAACCTTTTTGGTCGGCGCAACCCATTGGGATCAATTTGGCAAGTCCGTTGACGGCGGCGCATTACCCGGCGCCGAGCCCGAAATGTTCTTTGCGCCCGCCCAGATTGAAAAACGAAATGCTGAATGGGGGCGCGGCGTCATCATGCGTCAGGCCTACGCCGCCAGTATGCAGCTGCTACAAAGACTATCTCCCTTGCTCACCATAGAGCATCATGCGGGTGCAGAGGCCTGTGTGGGGCTGTGGCAGGCGCTATTGGATAATCAAGTGTCTGGGCAACGCGGTGTGATGATGACGCTGAGGTAAGATCACGCTGTCTCATTCGTCGTGCAGTAAGGAGCTAGTCGATGCGTCCCGGTAAACCGTCATGAAAAAGTTGGTTTTTATTGCTCTCGCGGTGGCCTTGCCATGTTCCGTCGTCACATTTGCTAACCCGTCGGGCGTCATGCTTTTGGGATGGCCGGCACTACTGGTATTGGCAGTGGGCGCCTACTGCTTGCAGTGGTTAGCTTTTATACCGGCGCGACTAGGGGAGACCGAGCGATTTTATGATCTAACAGGGTCCCTGACGTATATGGTGATCACACTGTCTGCGGTAATAGTATCGCCGGCATCAACCTGGCCCCAGTGGCTGGTGGCGGCGCTGGTGGTTATTTGGGCGGGGCGATTAGGCCGCTTTTTATTCGAACGGATTCATCAGGCGGGTGGCGATCAACGCTTCGATCACATCAAGGTATCTTCTTCTCGTTTTTTTGTGGCGTGGACGCTACAGGGCGCTTGGGTGGTGATGACGAGTTGTGCGGCGATCACCGTCATTTTGAGCCCGGCTCACCCGCCAGTAGGAGTGATTTATGCAGTGGGTGCGATGTGTTGGTTGGTTGGATTTACGGTGGAAGTGGTAGCCGATCGTCAGAAGTCACAGTTTCGTGCTGATCCGCGCAACGAGGGATCTTTTATTAACACGGGGTTGTGGGCGCGTTCGCGTCACCCCAACTATTTCGGCGAAATTTTGCTGTGGAGCGGCATCGCTGTGATGGCTGTGCCGTACCTGTCGGGCACCCAGTGGGTTGTCTTATTGTCAGCGGAGGAGCGGTATGGGCTGTTGACGCGGGTGAGCGGTATTCCGACGCTTGCCCGCCGGGGCCAGCAATTGTGGGGGGACGACCCTGCCTATCAATCTTACTTGGCGCAAACTCCAAAGCTGATACCACGGCTTTGACACAGTATGACAGCCGTAATTAAAGGGAAACACATGATGAGTGCTGGCGTGATGCTTGATAGCCCACTTGCCACTGATGGTGGTATGGCAGCGTGAAGCGGGCGGCGTGTTGCACAATAGGAAGATGAGAATAATGGTAAACGCAGCACTCAATATGAATACCATCATCGCGCTAACGCGCAAGGTCATGCAGGTCATCGGCATCACTGTATTGCTGTGCCTGACCGCGCAGTTTGTTCAGGCAGAAGACGCTCTGGCAGGATTTTGGCAACATGAATCGGATCCAATTTGGTTAGCAATGCGTCCCGATGAGGGGGTAGCAATCATGGTGCGTAATGACAATCGTCCGGATCGGGTTGGGTTTAAGGTGGTGACAAATCTCGCCGCGACGGGCAAGGCAAATCAGTGGTCCGGCCGGGTATTTGCCGCGCAGCTAGGTGAGTATCGCGACGCCACCATTACGCTGAAAAACGACGACCGAATGGCGTTTACCGTTAAAGTGGGGTTTATGCGCCGCACGGTAGAATGGCAACGGGTTGACGCGGTGCCTGCTGGGTCGCCCCCCAAGTAAACGCTGCGCCATAACAACGAAAATAACGATAAAAGCACTGAGCCTGTCACCCATGGGTACTGAGCTGAACAAACGTTTTTGACAGCACAGCCGGAAGAGGCAAGTTTATGGGCGCAATAATCAACAGACTGGCAGTTATGCTGTCATACAGAGAGGCATCATGATGAAACGGCTTGCGCTTTTGTTCGCTTTGCTGGCGTTGACCACCGCCTGTACCGAAGAGGTGGGGTTGATCGATGAGGATTCTAATTTTGGCGGTCGAGGCGGTGGCCGCAACGCGGCGCTTGATCCGGTGATGGATATTGTCGATTTTACGCCGCCGCCGGCGAACCCATTGCGCAATGCCTATTTCGGCGATCTGCATGTCCATACCGAATACTCGTTTGACGCCTATAACTTCGGGACGACAGCAACGCCCTACGATGCCTATCGATTTGCACAAGGCGCATCGATCGAGCACCCCGGGGGATATCAAATCCAGATGGCCACACCGCTGGATTTCTATGCGGTCACAGATCACGCCATGTTTTTAGGTTTGGCGTTGGAGGCAGGGGATACCACCACGCCTTTTTCGCAGTACCCGGTCTCCCAGAATCTGCACAACCTGAATGCCGACGATAATAAAGGCGTGTGGAGCCTACTGAGTCGTATTACTAACTTTGCTGCTTTTATTCCCGATACATTAGCCGGGATTCTCGCCGGTGAGATCTCGGAGGAGATGGCAACCGGTGTGACGCGACGAGCCTGGGCAGATATCATCAATGCGGCCGAGCAATACAACGACCCCGGCCATTTCACCACCTTTGTCGCTTACGAATATACGTCCTCTACCGATGATGTCGGTAACCTGCATCGCAATGTCATTTTCAGAGGGTCGGATAAATTACCCGCAGTGCCCTTTTCCCGGCTGAACTCACAAAACCCGGAAGGCTTGTGGGATTGGATGGATACCCTGCGCGCTCAAGGTATCGAGAGCCTTGCGATCCCCCATAATTCAAATGGCTCCAATGGGCAGATGTTCAAGCTGGTGGATTGGGCGGGTAATCCAATGGACGATGCCTACGCCGATCAGCGCATGCGCAATGAGCCGATCGTAGAAATCACTCAAGTCAAAGGCACCTCGGATACGCATCCTTTGCTCTCACCCAATGATGAATGGGCGGATTTTGAAATCTATAATCTGCGGGTAGGGACGAGTTTGCCAAGCCAGCCGCAGGGTAGCTATGTGAGAGAGGCGCTGCGCCACGGTTTGATGTTGGAATCTCAGGGTGTCACAAACCCCTATCAGTTTGGGGTGGTGGCGGCGAGTGACACGCACGTCGCGGGCACCAGCGACGATGAAAAGACGTTTTTCTCCAAAGCCGGGTTACTGGATGCCTTTCCAGATCGTCGCGGTTCCGTACCCGTTGATCCGATCTACGGACTGATCGCAAAGTTTTTAGCACCGGATACCTTGACCGAGGTGGAGGGTAAGAATTACACGTATGGCGGTGGCTTTGAGAGCTGGAGCGCGTCGGGGGTGACGGGCGTGTGGGCCGAAGAAAATACCCGAGACGCGCTCTACGATGCGTTCCGACGCAAGGAAACCTTTGCCACCTCGGGCCCCCGAATGCGCGCGCGGTTTTTCGCTGGAACGGACTATGCCGACGAGATCATGACTGCGGAGTCGATGATCGAGAAAGCCTATGCTGGAGGTGTGCCTATGGGGAGTGACCTCATCACGGGCGGTCAGGCCCCCAGGTTTATCGCTTGGGCCAGTGCAGATCCTCGAGGAACGGCGTTACAGAGGCTGCAGGTCGTAAAAGGGTGGGAGAAAAACGGTGAGACCTACGAAGCGGTCTACGATGTGGCCTGTTCTGATGGTTTGCTTCCTGATCCCGAGACGCATCGGTGTCCGGATAACGGTGCCAGGGTGAACCTTGCCGACTGCAGCATCACCGAGGGTGTTGGTGCCACTGAATTGAAGGCTCTTTGGCAGGACCCAGATTATGATTCAGAGAGCCATGCCTTCTATTACTTG
>ERZ802830.1834-NODE-1834-length-19868-cov-20.1658_pt1 | contig 19868 bp, 17 predicted proteins | sample MGYA00345654_ERZ802830 | MGnify/ENA primary metagenome ERZ802830 (study PRJEB30503, sample SAMEA104212375) | marine metagenome | biome: Westerlies Biome; feature: [SRF] surface water layer (ENVO:00010504) within the epipelagic zone...; material: water...
ACTTTTTTTCCTTTAGCACTGGGGCCTCAAGAAAGTTTATTAAGTTCTTTGGCTCCTGGAGTAATTTGGATTGCCGCTTTATTGGCATCATTGCTCGCAGTAGAGAGTATATTTAGTGAAGACTTTAGAGATGGTTCTCTAGATGATTTCTTTATTTCTTTAGAACCTTCTTTTATTTTGGTATTTGCAAAAGTTATGATCCACTGGCTAATTACTGGGCTGCCAATTCTCATTGCTTCTTCTCTTGCAGCAATTATTTTATATCTTCCTTTAGAAAGCTTTGTGCCTATGATTCTAAGCCTTCTTCTTGGAACATCCTTTATGAGTTTATTAGGTGCTCTGGGTGCAGCTTTGTCTTTAGGAAAATCAGCTATCCTTAGCGCAATTATAGTCTTACCTTTTTCTATACCAACATTATTAATGGGTACTTCTGTAGTAACTTTTTCGCTCAATAATCAAGATTATTCAGGTTTTCTAATGATAATGGGTGCCATGCTTGCAATAGGTATTCCATTGCTATGTTTGTTAACTGTAGAAGCCTTACTGTTGAATTATGACTAGGATTTGGAATGTCACCAAAAGGTGGTTTATTGAAATGGGATCACCTCCTTTATTTTATCGATGGTCTTCAAAGATTATTCCTTGGTTAGGGATTTTGGCCATAATTTTTCTATCAGTAGGACTTTTTTGGGGGTTAATATTTGCTCCAACTGACTATAAGCAAGGTGATGTTTATAGAATTTTATATGTTCATGTCCCCTCAGCGATACTTGGTCAGTCTATTTTTATGTTTATGGCAGCTTGCGGTCTTATTAATGTTGTCTGGAGAGCAAAGATATCGGGAATGATGTTGAAATCTGCCGCACCTATAGGAATGAGCTTCACTCTCATAGCTTTAGTAACAGGTTCCGTTTGGGGCAAACCAACCTGGGGAACTTGGTGGGTATGGGATGCACGTCTCACTTCAACTCTTATATTATTATTTATTTATGCTGCATTAATAGGTCTGTATTCCTCAATAGATGATAAAACCAGAGCTGATAGGGCAGTCTCTATCTTGTCGATTGTAGGTTTGGCGATTATACCCGTGATAAAGAAATCAGTAGATTGGTGGCAAACACTTCATCAGCCATCTACTTTTACGTTGACTTCTTCTCCCTCAATGTCTCCCGACATGTATCAACCTCTTTTATTATGTGTGATTGGATTTTATTTAATTTTCGCTTTTACATTAACTTTAAATCTCAGGAATGAGGTCATTGATAGAGAAAGATCAAAGAATTGGGTCAAGCAAATATTTGTAAACTAAGAAATGTTAGAAAACTTTAATAATTTACTTTATATGGATGGCAATGGTCTTTTTGTATGGTTCTGTATGGCTTTTTTTGTTCTTGTTGTCAGTCTAAATATCCTTTATGCCATAAAGAAGAAAAGGCAGCTTATTAAATTAATTAGATCTTCATGAACCCATTAAGAAAACAGAGACTCTATGCCTTGATTGCAGTTCTAATAGGGTCACTATTAGCTACATGGCTAGTTGTTTCAGCTTTATCCGAGAATATGAATTTGTTTTATTCTCCTAGCGAAATATTAGAAGCTGATATTGATGAAAATGTTTTGATCAGAGCTGGAGGAATGGTGAAGCAAGGCTCTATTGAAAAAAGTAAAGATTCTTTAAATGTCAGATTTACTGTCACAGATTATCAAAATGAATTGATAATAAATTACGAAGGTATATTGCCTGATTTATTTGACGAAAATGCTGGAGTGGTTGTAAGAGGAAATTTGAAAACTGATGGCTCCTTTAAGGCAATTGAAGTTCTTGCTAAACATGATGAGAATTATATGCCTCCAGAGGTCGCCAAGTTAATTGAGGCGAAAGAATGATACCTGAATTCGGCCATTTAATTTTAATTGTTCATTTAGTTTTGAGTCTATTGGGTGGAACACTGCCACTTTTAGTAGTTTATGCAAATTATAGATCTCTTGAGATTTCAATAAAGAAACTATCAGTTACACTTTTTATATTAATAACCATCTCTTTTCTATCTTTAATTTATTCTTTTCTAGTCGACGATTTTTCTGTTGCATATGTCGCTCAAAACTCCAATATCAACTTACCAGTTTATTATAAGTTTGCAGCAACATGGGGAGCCCATGAAGGATCATTAGTTCTATGGATTCTGGCAATGAATGCATGGCTGATAGGCTTTATCTTTTTTACACATTCTAAAGATAAAGACTTCCTGGCAACCGTATTTTCTATTTCTTGTCAGGTTATCTTTGCTTTTTCACTATTTACACTCTTCACATCCAATCCTTTTGAGAGAATTCTACCTATACCTCCTCTAAATGGAGCTGATCTTAATCCTTCACTACAAGATTTTGCTTTTACAGTACATCCACCCTTACTTTATTTTGGATATTCTGGTTTATTGATCCCTTTTGCTATAGCAGTATCTGCAATGTTGTTTAAAAAAGACACTAGAGAATGGGCAAGTTACTCTAGACCTTGGACGCTTCTATCTTGCAGTTTTTTAACATTGGGAATAGCGTTGGGAAGTTGGTGGGCTTATTATGAATTAGGTTGGGGCGGATGGTGGTTTTGGGATCCTGTAGAAAATGCAGCTTTCGTACCTTGGCTTCTATCGGTTGCTTTATTCCATTCTTTGATCACCAGTCAAAATAGAGGAGTATTTGGTAAGTGGTCTATTCTTCTTTCAATCTTTGCTTTTGCTACAAGCTTACTGGGTACTTTTTTGGTTAGGTCAGGAATATTAACTTCTGTGCATGCCTTTGCTTTAGATCCTGAAAGAGGCCTATTTATTTTAGCTATTCTTGCTTTCTTTGTAATAGGAAGTCTTTTGATCTATTCAATAACGGACTTTGGGCATGTTGAAGAAAATAAATATGAGCTCACCTCCAAAGAATTTGGTTTCTTATTGAATAATCTGCTTCTTGTTGTTCTTGCTATCTCAATTTTATTTGGAACAATTTTTCCCCTTATCTACGAAGCATTTACCGGAGGAAAGCAAATATCTGTAGGGGCACCTTACTTCGAAATTATACTTTTTCCCTTTGCCTTAGCATTAGGATTGCTTCAAGGCGTAGCCCTTTATCTCTCTTGGGGAAAATCTTCATCTTTTAGTTTTTTACCTAGACTGTTCATAGAGTCTTTATCTATATTTTCGCTAATCATTCTGATTTTATTTGTTCTCTTTGATAATCTATATCTCAGTTCTTTTGCAACAATATTTTTAGCCTCTTGGATCCTAGTAGGAACATTACAAATAACCAAAAAAAGAAACTTGAGCTATTGGAATTTCTTAAGAAAGAGATTAGCCGTAACATTTGCTCATGCAGGAATGGCTATTCTGACCATTGGAGTAGGGGTAGTATCAAGTTACTCTCTGGAAAAAGAGATAATCTTATCGCCGGGAGATTCAACAGAATTTAGTGATCAAACCATTAATTTCCAATCTATAGATGATCTATTGGGGCCAAATTACACATCTAAATCTGCTGTTGTCTCTTTTGAAGATGGAAGCGAACTTTCTAATATAGTAACTGAGAAAAGAACTTATTTACCCTCAGGCCAGATAACAACTGAGGCAGGAATTCAAGCAGACCTTTTCAAAGATTTATATGTATCGATTGGAGACAATTTACAGTCTAATATTTGGTCTTTTAAGATTCAAATTAAACCTTTCATACGTTGGATTTGGCTAGGTGCTCTTTTGATCGCAATTGGTAGTTTCTTGGCAGGAGTGAAACAATTTAAAAGAAGATGAAAAAAATTATAGATGCATTACCCTTAGTTGTTTTCGCCTCATTAATCATTGTACTTTTCTCTTTTTTAAGTGATAAAGATGATCAGTTAGAAACAGCACTGATAGATAGCTCTTTTCCAGATTTCAACCTTGGATCATTATCAGACGAGTCTAGGCTCTTAACTAAACAAGACATAATTAAATTACCAGCATTGATAAATGTTTGGGCTACATGGTGTATAGCTTGCAGGGTTGAGCATCCTTTTTTAATGAAATTAAAAGAAGAATCTATACTCACAATATACGGCTTAAATTATAAAGATAATAAATTAAAGGCTCTTGATCTACTTGAAAGAGATGGAAACCCATTTGAATTTTCAATATATGATTTTGAAGGCCGATTAGCGATTGACTTAGGAGTGTATGGTGCACCTGAAACTTTCTTTATTGATAAAAATGGTCTTATTCGAGAAAGACATGTTGGAGTAATAGATGAAAGAGTGTGGGAAGAAAAATTTTCTAAATATCTTAATGAATAAACTCATTCTTTTTTTATTATTTATCATTTGTTCTCTGCAAGTAAGCGTTGAGGAGGGGCAAGTAAATTTTGATAAAGATGCATATCCATTTACAAGTGAAACAAAAGAGTCATTATTTTATTCTCTTCTAAATGAGTTAAGGTGCCCTAAGTGCCAAAGTTCAAATCTTGCAGGTTCAAATTCACCTATTTCAAATGATTTGAAGCGAGAAGTTTATGAATTAGTGGTAGAAGGCAAATCTTCTAGACAGATTAAAGATCATCTAGTTGATAGATATGGTAATTTTATTATCTATAATCCGCCTATCGAGCCAGCTACATATGCATTATGGTTCGGCCCATTCATTTTGATACTCTTGTCGGCATTAGTAATTATTTTAGTTAGAAAAAGAATAATTTGATGAGCTATATCTATTTTTTTTTAATTATATTTATTCCTTTGTATGCTGTATTGGCTGATAAGGATAATTTTTTTAAATTTAATATCAAAATAATTATTGCTGGATTAGTTACAGTTTCTTCTTTGCTAGTTTATGAAAATTTACTCTCTGATGGATCTCTAGAGTTAGCATATCAGAAACAATCATTAGAGATATTTCTTGGAGAAGATCAGCAAGAAAAAGAAAATGAAAGAGAACAAGTAAATAACTTGATTACTCAGCTTGTTAAAAAAAGAGATATAGAGCCAGGAGAATTATACATTCTCGCACGCCAGTTAAAGAATATTAATGAATTTATGCTCTCTAGAGATCTTTACAAGGAGATTTATAATAGATTTGGTAATGATTTGGACGGAGAAGTAGTTGCTGAATATGCCCAAGTGTTGTTTATGAGTGAGGGTAGAAAATTTAATGACTCCATATATATTTTGTTAGAAGAAGCAGTTAAAAAAAATCCAAATAATCCTTCAGCCTTAACTCTAAAAGGTTTAGCTGAACTTGAAAAAAGTAATCCTCAATTAACTATTCAATTATGGAACCAAGCTATCCCCTTGTTGAATTCTGAGAAAGAGAAAGATGATTTAAGGTCACTCATAGAAGCAGTAAAAAAAAGAAAAAATCAGTAGTTTCCAAAGCCTATATAGACTAAAATTTCTTAGCAAATGAAAGCTAATTTTGTTTCATTCATGCCTTTATTCAAGGCATTGGTTTCTTACCCCCTAAAGGAATTACAATTATGAGACTCAATTCTATCAAGCTTTCTGGCTTCAAATCTTTCGTTGACCCAACTTCTGTTACGTTTCCTTCAAGTATGTCGTGTATCGTTGGCCCAAATGGTTGTGGGAAATCTAATGTTATAGATGCCGTTCGTTGGGTTCTAGGTGAGAGTTCGGCAAAAAATTTAAGAAGTGATTCTATGACTGATGTAGTTTTTAATGGCTCATCTTCACGAAAACCAGTCTCAAAAGCTTCAGTAGAATTATTTTTTGACAATAAAGAGGGACGAATAGGTGGAGAATTCTCAAGTTATAGTGAAATCTCTGTAAGGCGAAGTTTAGAATTAGATGGTCAATCTAATTACTATTTAAATGGAACAAGCTGCAGAAAAAAAGATATAACTGATGTTTTCTTAGGTACAGGATTAGGACCTAGATCTTATGCAATCATAGAACAAGGAATGATATCGCAATTGGTAAGCGCTAAACCTGAAGAAATGAGAGGCTACATAGAAGAAGTAGCTGGTATCTCAAGATACCTTGAGAGAAAAAAAGAAACCGAATCAAGAATAAAAAGAACTAAAGAAAATTTATCAAGATTAGATGATTTGAGGGAAGAGATTACGAGATTATTATTTAAACTCCAGAGACAAGCCAAGGCTGCAGAAAAATATCATGAGCTAAGAAAAGATGAGACGCAAGCTCAATTAATACTTCTAGGTTCTAAATGGAGAGATGTTTCATCAGCACTGATAATAAAAGAACAGGAAGTCAAGAATCAGGAACTCAAAGTCGAAAAGATAAATTCTGAAAAAAATACATCTGATAGCGAGATTATTAAACTAAGGGCAAAGCAAATTGAGCTACAGACTGCATTAGATAAAGTTCAACAAGAGTTTTATAGTTTCGGTGCCGATATATCTAGAACTGAACAAGATATTTCCCTTAAAAAAGACAGAGTTAATGAAATAAATGAAAAAATTTCAACTAATTCAATTCTTATTGATGCACGATCTAAGGATTTACAAAATCTTGAGGAAAATAAATCGTCTGCTCAGAAAGAACTTATTAATATTGAAAAGGAATTAAAGTTTCTTAAAGAATCGGGTGATGAGGAATCTAATAAAGCTGAAGCTAAAAAAATAGAAGGCTCTTGGCTGGTGTTTATTACTCAAACTAAAAACTTAATATTAGATCTTTCCACTGCTATTGAAAATATACAATCTAAGTTGTTTAAAAAAGAATCAATAGAAGATGTATTTGCAAAGGTAGATTCTATTCGAAAGGAGATAAGTAACCTAGAATCTGAACCAGTAAGATTAACTAAGTTGACACAAGATTTTTTGATTAATGCATCTGAAGGTGCGAAGCAACAAAGAATAAACTTAATTGATAAAACTGATAAGTATGCTGAATTACAGTCAAAACTTGCTTCACTCAATTCTGAAGGATCTCATTTAGATGGGAAGATGCATGATCTAAAAAAAGAAAATTCAAATCTCGAAGTGGAGTCGAATGAATTGAAAGAGCCAATTAGTGAAATACAAAAGAAGCTTGATTCACTTTTATCAGATAGACTCAAGGTTGAGGATAAATTGCTCCAATCAAGGAAAGATATTGAAGAATGTAATGCCTCTATACATAACATAGAAAGAGAAAAGATCGAGAAAGAGCAAGCCGCAATAATACTTAGAGAACTGCTAGAAAATCTTAGGTTAGATAGACAAGCCTCGAAGATTGAACAAGAGAATATTGAATCACAAGTCGTTGGTTTAAATGGAAATCTCTCAAAAATAAAAGAAGATTTAGATAAAAATAAAACAGTTGAGAACTACGCTGCTGAATTAGAGGAAATAGAATTAAAGATTTCTAGATTGGGTGCAATAAATCTTGTGGCAATGGAAGAATATGATCAAGAGTTAAAAAGAAAGACATTACTTGATGAGCAACATAAAGAACTTATGGAGGCTCTAGAAACTTTAGAAAGAGCTATAACTAAGATAGATAAAGAAACTCGTACGACTTTTAAAGATACTTTTGATAAATTAAACAAAAGTTTATCTCTATCTTTCCCAAAATTATTTGGAGGTGGCCATGCTGAATTGGTTATGCTGGGAGATGATTTACTCACTTGCGGAATAGGAATTACTGCAAGACCACCAGGGAAAAAGAATGCAAGCGTTTCTCAATTATCAGGTGGTGAGAAAGCACTTACTGCAATAGCTACTGTCTTCGCTTTTTTTGAACTTAATCCAGCCCCTTTCTGTCTTCTTGATGAGGTAGATGCACCTTTAGATGATCTCAATACTATGAGATTTATCGACCTTGTTGAGGAGATGTCCCAGAGAGTCCAGTTTGTATACATCACTCACAATAAGATTTCTATGGAAAAAAGTAAGCATCTTATGGGAGTTACAATGCAAGAGCCTGGTGTTTCTAGAATGGTAGCAGTTGATGTGGATCAAGCTGTGGAAATGGCTGCAAGTTAATATGTTTAACCTGGCAGAAATTCTTACATTACTTATTGGCTGTTTATTAGCATTAGTCTTCATAGACGGGATTAGACGAGCTTTAAGAATTAGAAGAAGTAAGCTGAAAGTGGATCTAATCAATCCCTCATCTGAAGAAAGTCTAGATTTCGAAGAGGAATGGCAGGGATATGAAGATAAAGAGGAATCTGAAGTATTGTCATCAGAAGATGATCATGAAGAAGATTTAGATATTGCTCCTGCTGTCAACTTAAATATTATTCATCTTCATGACGAAAGTGATTCAGTATTTTCTGAATCTTCATTATCTCAAGCCTTGGTTTTCTATAACTACAGATTTGAAGAAAAAGGCATATTTACAATACTAGATTCGGATAATGCCCCTTCATTCACGATCTTGAATGGCAAGAACCCTGGTTTCTTTTCTGAATCTATTAAATCGAATGATATTGCTTTAGTTCTTGACCCCCAAAACCTAACTAATCCAATCGAATCTTTCGAGTTGTTCGTCGAGGTCTCTCAAAGTATCCAAGAGACCTTCCAATGCCAAATCCTGGATGAAGATCGAAACTTTATGACTAAACAAATGATTGAACATATGAAAAATCAATTTCATGAACATCAAAGGCAATTTCTTGCCTCTGCTAGTTAGTTCGATTATTGATGAAAGATAGTCCTAAGATCAAAGAAAGGGTATTGGAACTCCATAAACTTATAAACCTTCATTCTCATAACTATCACTCCTTGGATGAACCTTCTATTGAAGATCATCAATATGATGCTCTGTTCAATGAGCTACTTGATCTGGAAGTTAAATTTCCAAAATATCAATTTTCTTATTCTCCTTCCCAAAGAGTCGGCGGCAAGCCTCTTGAAGGTTTTAAGAAAATAGAACACTTGACTCCTATGCTTTCTTTAGAAAATGCATTTAATGATGATGATATGGAAGACTTTAATAAACGCATCCTAGAAAGACTACTTATTGAAGGCAACATAAGCTTTTCATGCGAACCTAAGTTAGATGGAATTGCAGTAAATCTACTGTACAAAAGCGGTCATCTTGATATAGCTAGTACTAGGGGAGATGGAAAGATTGGTGAAGATATCACTCATAATATTAGAACCATCAATTCGATACCTCTCTCACTAATAGATGATAATTCTGAATTGCCAAGCCTTATTGAGATAAGAGGAGAAGTTTTTATCGAAAAAAAGGATTTTGATTTAGCAAATAAAAAAGCAATCAAAGAAGGAGAAAAAACTTTTGCCAATCCAAGAAATGCCGCAGCTGGTAGTCTTCGACAACTGGATCCTTCTATTGCTGCTTCAAGGCCTTTGAAATTTTACGCTCATGGTATCGGTTATATTGAGGAAGGGAACTTTAAACTTCCAGACTCTCAATCAGAGATGTTAAAACAATATCAATCATGGGGACTTCCAATTAATCCTTTCAGTGATGTGGCTTCTGATTTAAAAGCATGTGAAGAATATTTTCTTAAAATTTCCAATGCGAGAGACAATCTTCCGTACGAAATTGATGGCATAGTGTTCAAAGTAAATGACCTAGATAAACAAATTTCTTTGGGACAAGTCTCCAGAGCCCCCAGATGGGCCATTGCAAGAAAATTTCCTGCTGAAGTAGGCACTACAGTAGTAAAAAAAATCTCTTATCAGGTTGGAAGAGTCGGTAGCATTACTCCTGTAGCCGAATTTACTCCAGTCAATATTGGAGGAGTTACCGTTTCACATGCCAGCATTCATAATTTTGATGAGATAGATCGATTGGATGTGAGGGAAGGCGATACAGTCGATATTAAAAGAGCTGGAGACGTTATACCTCAAATTATTTCTGTTGATTTGGATAAAAGAAAAAAAGGATCTCTAAAGATATCCTTACCAAAAAGACTTCCATGCTGTAAAAAGGATTTAGTTAAAATAGAAGGTGAAGCTATCCTTAGATGCACCATGGGACTTGATTGTCCTGCACAAAGAATTGGATCTTTAATACATTTTGTGTCAAGAAATGCTTTAAATATTGATGGCTTAGGCGAGAGGATAATTGAATTATTGGTAGATAAAAATTTGGTATCAAATTTCGCTGACTTATTTAGATTAGAAATAAAGGATATTATTGATCTTGAAGGGTTTGGAGAGAAGTCAGCTACTAATTTAATTCATTCTATTCAAGAAAGTAGAGAAACTACTTTACCTAGATTTATATATTCTCTTGGAATAAGGGAGGTTGGTGAAGCAACAGCTATGAACCTAGCTTTAAATTTTAATAACATAACTAATTTTCTCTCAGCAAATGAAGAAGATTTATTAGAGATAAATGATATAGGACCGGTTGCATCAAATTTCATAAAAGAATTTCTAGCTATAGAAGAAAATATAAGTTTAGTTAAAGATTTGATTACCTTAGGAGTTAATCCTAAAGCAGTTGAAATTAAAGGGGATAATCCTTTTAGCTCTAAATCTATTGTTATTACTGGTTCGTTTAATAACATAGCAAGGAGTCAACTGAAGGAAGAATTGATAAGAGTAGGGGCGAAGGTTTCTAGTTCTGTCTCAAGTAAGACTGAATTTTTGATTGCGGGAGAAAAACCCGGTTCAAAACTAAAAAAAGCCTCTGATCTTCAAATCCCAATTCTTGATGAAGAAGAGGCCTTAAAGATTCTGGACAGCTAGATGTATAAAGTAGTCATTAGTATTTTCATTTTAATAATATTGAATGCATGTGCATCAAATAGCCCTCCAAGCACTACCACAGACGTTTGTAAGATTTTTAAAGAAAGATATAGCTGGTATAAAGCTGCAAAAAAGACTGAGAAAAGATGGAAAATTCCAGTCTCAGTTTCAATGGCTATCATTAAGCAAGAATCAAGCTTCAGGGCTGACGCACGACCAGAAAGAAGAAAGCTTTTAGGTTTTATCCCCTGGAAAAGAGTCACTAGTGCTAGAGGTTATGCTCAGGCAGTTGATGGTACATGGGAGATGTACCTAAATGATAGAGGAGGGTGGTTTGTCAGTAGGAATGATTTTGAAGATTCAGTTGATTTCGTAGGTTGGTACAACTATAAGACTCATAAACAATTAGGCATATCAGTCACAAATGCTAGAGCTTTATATTTGGCCTATCATGAGGGACGAGGCGGATATAAAAGAGGAAGCTATAGAACTAAGCCATGGCTTCTATCAGTAGCTGACAAAGTACAAAGACAAGCTGATAGGTATCAAGTACAATACAACGGCTGCAAAAAGAAATTAGGAAGAAGATTCATTTTTTTCTAAAATTTACATATGAAACATAAAATTAAAATATCTATTAGTGTAGCTTTCTTATCATTACTTACTTCATGTGCTAGCTCTCTCGTCGTTCAATCCGACTCTGATTCGCAGTACGACTTATCTGCATTTAAAACCTATTCGATTGTCACGCCGACTCTTGATGATCAAGAAGAGATGATCAGCATAAACCCTATTCTTATTCAAAGAATTGCCAGAGCATTAGACTCTGTGCTAAGTCAAAAAGGACTTAATAAGTCTGAAAATTCTGACATAACAGTAAGATTTTACATAGGTACAAAGAGAGAAGTAGAAAGATCAACAGACCTTGGAGGCTATGGTTATTACCGATACGGGTACCTTGATTCAAGGGACCAACGTTTTATCAGGTCAGAAAAAGATGAGATATCTATTAGATTTCACGATACCAAAACCGATGATGTCGTGTGGTATGCTTTTACTAGATTTAAAAGAGCAAGTGATAAGTATGATCAAGCTGGTGTAGATTCCTTAATCCAAGAGGTCTTGACTAGTTTTAATTAAACCTTTCTGGCGATAGAGACTCTAATTCTCTCCCCATCAAAGGTGGCGCCTCATCTACGATCATACTAGCAATAATTTCAGCGCTAATAGGGGCAGTAACAGACGCTCTCGAGCCATGACAGGTATTTATGTAGATACCATCTTTCATGCCTACAACGGGCATATGGTCCTTAGAAACCGCTCTGTGACCAGTTTGTCCAGTGATCACATTCATTTCTTCATCTATTACTAACTTTAAGTTATTCAAATTATATAAATGCTCCTCTTCAGATAAATCTGTATCTTCACTATCGCTATAACTTGAGCCAACTAAATGAATATTATTTACTCGAGGTGAAATATATCCCTTTGCACAAATTGGTAATTTGATTCTTGAAATATTATCTAGACTTTCTATGTGAGTTACTTGACCTCTTTTTATACTGATACCGTCAATATCGACGATGTTAGCAGTCTCGCTGCCCGCACATACGCAAACATTCTGATATTCAAATTTTTTCTTTCCTATATTTAAATTAAAAACCTCTCTATTTTTCTTTATGCTTTTTATATGAGAAGAAGTAAAAATATTTATTTTTGGAGATTCTATAAGAAATTTACACATCTCCTCAGGCAGAATATATCCTGCATCTTCATAGATTAGCCCATTCAATTTAATATCTATTCCTGATATTTCTGATGCTTCATCAGGATCAATATATCGATAGATCTCTCCATCAGCTCTTTTTTCAAGAAGAGATGATTGTCTTTTTTCAGTCGCTGCATCATGGTTAAGGATAATTACTCCTGTTTTTTTCCATGTATCTGTTTTTAACTGTTTATAAAAATTTGTTGCAAAGATGTATGAATGGAGGGTGAAAGAACCAAAAGCAGTATCATGAGCAGAAAGTCTAGGATAGGTAACAAGTAGCTCATGTGAAGACGCTCCTGAACAAATACTGTCAGACTTTTCGTATAAATCAACCTCTATGCCTTTCTTAGCAAGTGTGTAACTCAATACACATCCTGCTATTCCAGATCCTATAACTGCTACTTTAGTGTTAGAAGTATTCTTCTTCAGTTGTGTATCAACAGTACCTTTAAGCATATGCCTTTTATCTGAAAATCCCATAGCTCTACTATGATTAAAACCAGATTCAGTTAAATTATTTTTAACTAACCCAGATGATGTATAGGTAGAAAATGTAGTGTTTTCATGACAGGATTTATGAATACACTTAAATAGCTTTATTGACCAAAGATCAGGATTTTTTGAAGGAGAGAATCCATCAAAATACCATGCATCTACTTTATCCATTAACTTTATATATTCCTGAGTATTATCAATTTCTCCAATTATTAAATTAAGAATAATCCTCCCACCAAATAATGATATTTTTTGAGCACCTTGAATATTTCTTGGATAATTACGTTCTAATTCTGAAATATATTCTTTAAGATCAGGGCAAGAAACATTTAATGTTTTAAAATCACTTAATCTGAATAGGTATTTATCAAACGAGTAAAACTCTAAAACCTGATTTTGCTTTGTATGATCTAACCAGCTCTTACATGTGGTTAAAAAATTAATTCCGATACCAAAACCTATCTCACCAATATAAAACTTTGAATTTTCTCCAAGGTTTTCAAACCTTTCATTGAGATTATTCCCTTTTATAAACACATGATTACATTCGGCAACTGCACCCTTTGCAGAAGAGTACAAATCATCAAATTCTTCTGAAAAAAGGGTATTATTTTTTAAAGAAAAAGGCGCAAACTCACTATACAAAAATGAGTTTGCGCCTTTTTTGATATTTTTTTTTCTACTTATTTCCTGTAGGTATTTCGTTGAAAGGTAGTCCTTTATCTGCTCTCATGTCTTGAGGCATACCAAGTACCTGTTCTGAAATAATATTTTTAAGAATTTCATCTGTGCCACCGGCAATTCTTATTCCAGCGGCTCCATAAAATCCATATTGATACATAGATTGTTCAGCACCTTCTTCATCCGTTCTCAAAATTCCTGCAGAATCAAGCATATCTAAACCAAAATTAGCAATTTCCTGAAGTTTATTACCACTTACTATTTTAGTTATAGATGATTGTGGTCCAGGTGTTTCACCTCTTGATAGAGCTGAAATATTTCTATACTTAGCATATTTCAATCCACTCTGTTGACAATACCAATCAGCTAGTTTTTCTCTGACAGAATCATTCTCGATAGCTAATTTGCCATTCAGGTCTTGTCCTCTGGCTAGAGAAAAAGCTTCTTCGAAATCAGGTCCCGAGGCATCACCAACAGCTAATCTTTCATTCATTAAAGTAGTTAGAGATACTTTCCATCCATCTCCTACAGCCCCGAGTCTTTGACTGTCAGGTATTTTCACATCTGTGAAATAGACTTCATTGAAATTAGCACCACCGGAAATTTGTTTTATTGGTTTCACTTCTATTCCTGGAGATTTCATATCTACAAAAAAGAAAGTTAGACCTTTGTGCTTAGGTGCAGAAGGATCACTTCTGGTCACAAGTATTCCGTAATCACTAAAGTGAGCACCGGAAGTCCAAACCTTTTGTCCGTTGATAGTCCAGGTATCCCCATCCAGTTCAGCTTTAGTTTTGATGCCTGCAACATCTGATCCAGCAGCTGGCTCGCTGAAAAGTTGGCACCAAATTTCTTCGCCGGTCGCTAGAGGAGGAAGATATCTTTCTTTTTGTTCCTCAGTTGCATACATCATCATTACTGGTCCAGCCATTCCTTGACCAATTTCAAGATAGCCTCCAGGCACTTTGAATTTTGAGACTTCCTGGCCCCAAATTACTCTCTCTATAGGAGTTGATTCTCTGCCACCATATGTTTTAGGCCAATGAAGACATGCCCAACCACCTTCATGAAGTTTCTTTTGCCATACTTTGACTTGGTTTAAGCCTTCTTCTTCAGATGAGGCTCTCCAGCTATCTTTTGGTCCTTCTTTAAGCTCAGCATTTGATGCAAGCCACTCGTAAGCTTCTTTTCTAAATTTAGCTTCTTCGGGAGTATCATTAAAGTCCATATCTTTCTCCTATATTTGATTGGCTCTTTCTAAAGAACCGATTAGTTTATCTTTCCAAATTGATTGGCTACCTATATTGGCAGCAAGTTGACGACATCTTCTATAGTAGAGATGACAGTCAAATTCCCAAGTAAAACCCATACCTCCATGAGTTTGAATATTTTCTTTCGAACACTCATGAAAGGCCTGACTTGCACTTACGCGACAAGTAGCAGCAGCAGTGGGTAATTCTGGAGCATCGGTACTTAACGCCCAAGCTCCGTAGTAGCAATTTGAACGAGCAAGTTCAACAGCTATAAACATGTCTGCCAGTTTATGTTTTATTGCCTGGAAGGATGCAATAGATCTTCCAAATGCATATCTTCCCATAGCGTATTCCTTCGCCATATCCATACAAGCCTCTGCACCTCCTAGTTGCTCAAAGGAAAATAAAACAGCTGCCCTATCAAGTAAACTTAGAACATCTGACCACTCTGATTTAAGTTCAGTCGCTGGAGTATTACTAAAAGTGATAGAGGCATGAGATCTTGAAGGATCTAAAGTAGTTTGAGGTTCTATTTGTATGCCATCAGCTGTGCCGTCAACCAAATAAAGGCTTACACCTGAACCGTTATTAGCTGTCACTATAAAAGTATTTGCTATATCTCCGTCTGCTACAGCAATTTTTGTACCCGATAAAGACCCACCGGAAAAAGAGCAGTTGATATTAGCTTCTGTAGGTGATGTATTGGTTTCACTATGAGCAAAAGCGCCTATTTTTTCTCCGGATGCAAGGCCTGGAAGAAAAGATTCTTTCTGTGACTCATCCCCAAAATTTATTATCGCTTCAGATGCCAAGTACACACTTGAAGAAAAGGGAGTTGGAGCCAAGCTTCTTCCTAGCTCTTCAGCAATAACACATAACTCCAAGTAGCCTAATCCTAGTCCACCATATTCTTCAGGAATTGCAGTAGCGGTGAAACCCATTTCTATGATTTGGGACCAGAGATCTTCATCATAAGATGCTTCTCCTTCTAATACATTTCTAGCTCTTTTAACTGATTCTTCTTTTTCAAGAAATTTTCTAGCAATATCTTTTAATTGCATTTGATCAGCAGAAAATTCAAAATTCATAATATTCCTCTATTTAAATCTAATTCTATTTTAGATTAATTGTTAAACTCTATTTTAGAATCTATTGTATATGCGATCAAATAGAATGAAAGAGCAAATTAAGAAACTATGAATCAAAATCTTAGCGAAGAAAAAAAGGACATAAAACCTGAAAGACCAGATTTGTCTTCAAATAGAAGAGCAAGAAAAACGGGTGGAGGAGGTTTTTTATTCTCCTCTTTGGTTCTTATATTGAATTCAATCGGTTTAATAATTTTGTTCTTATGGTTTTTTAATACCTCAGGGAATCAACAACAAGCTGGGCAAAATTTTGTTGAAAGAATTAGCGTCTTGGAAGAAAGACTCGCTCAAAAGGATCAACAAATAAACATCTTATCTGAAGAAGTCGAGGCAGACTTGAAATTTGTCAATAAAGAAATAAGAAAATTATGGGATCTTAGCAATAAGAGAAATAGAAAAAATATCTCTGAAAATCTAAATTCAATTGAGAGCTTGAATGAGAAAATTGAAAGCATAGACAAAAAAGACGAAGTTTTATCTGCTCAACAAAGAGCTCTTACACTTGAGTTAGCCAGGATAAAAAATATTCAAGATAATATTAACAGTCAGCTAGATAACTTTGATGAGAGTGCTCCTAATGAAACTGCATCCGATAAATTGGCAGATATTCAGGAAAGTATTGATTCTTTCAATGCATATCGCGTTCAGGTAAATCAATCATTACTTAATCTAAGAGAGCAGCTTAATGATCTGGAGTTAGCCCTATCGCAAGCTGAAAACGAATAGGTTACATTCTTCAATTGTATGCCTATAATGATCGCTCTCGCGGATGTGGTGGAATTGGTAGACACGCCAGATTTAGGTTCTGGTGCCGCAAGGTGTGGAGGTTCGAGTCCTCTCATCCGCACCAATAATTAACTTACTTGTTGCAGTTTTCCGTAAGTTTTTAGCATTAAATCTCTCATCCATTTTGATGAGGACTCGTTGTCATTATTCTCGTGCCAATACAGATGCAAAACCAGTGGATCGATATCAAAAGGTAATTCTCTCCAAGCTAGATTTCTATCAACGGCAAATCCTTTTGTGGTTGTTATGGCCATATCTGACTGTTCAACTATGTAAGGTGCCACTAGGAAATGCTGAGCTCTTAAATATATATCCCTAGTTAAACCCAACTTGTACAGAGTCATATCAACATGACCCATTCCAGTCTTTCTATTTGAAATATGGATATGTGAGAGGTCTAAATAATCTTCTATAGTTATTTTTTGTTTTTTTAGAATTGGATGATCTTCTCTAACGATCATCACATAATCTTCTTGATATATTTTTTCATGTTTGAGGTGTTGATCACTTTGAAGTGGAGGGTCAATGCTAAAATCTATTGCACCTGAAGCCAGTTCTCTAGGAGCATCTTTCCTTGCAGTGAGGTAGGTCTCAACTTTTACCTTAGGAGCTATCTCAGCAAGTTCTTTGATCAATAAAGGAAGAAGTCTATATTCTGAGGTATCACCAATTGAAATTTTAAAAGTCATTTCTGCAGTTGAGGGATCAAACTTTTCACTTACAGAAATTGTATTCTGTATAAGGGATAAAGCATTTCTTATATCTCCAATCAATTGATTTGCAACAGGAGTTGGAATCATTCCTCTTGATGTTCTTATGAACAACTCATCGTTAAAAAGGTCTCTTAACCTTGCCAATGCATTACTTACAGCCGGTTGTGTTATCCCAAGAACCTGCCCAGACTTGGTCAAGTTTTTTTCTGTATAGATCACATCAAATGCTATGAATAAATTTAGGTCTGTATCTTTAATTTTCATATTGGATTGAATTTTTTTGCAGAATTAACTGAGACTTATAGACTAACTAGTTATATATCTCTATGATTTACAAAATTGATAATAAAACGTTATAACTAAGATTTATAATATACCAAAACAGTATTTATATAAATGATAAGGGGAAAAAAATGAGTTTTGAATTTTCTGATAGATCCAAAGATTTGCAATTGCGTATCTCTAAATTTTTAGATGATCATGTTTATCCGGCGGAAGCTATATATGCCCAACAAATGGAAGAATTTACACAGCAAGGGGATAGATGGCAAATTCCACAAATAATTGAAGATAAAAAAGAAATAGCAAAATCTGAAGGTCTTTGGAATTTATTTCTTCCCGAGAATCCTATGGGTGAAAGCATGAGTAACTTGGATTATGCGCCTTTAGCTGAAATTATGGGAAGATCAGGTTTAGCTTCGGAAATATTTAATTGTTCAGCTCCAGATACTGGAAATATGGAAGTTTTGGCAAGATATGCAAATGAAGAGCAACAAGAAAGATGGTTAAAACCATTATTAAATGGAGAGATTAGATCTGCCTTTGCAATGACCGAACCTGCGGTCGCTTCTTCTGATGCTACAAATATTTGTTCATCTGCTGTGTTAGACGGAGATGAGTATGTGATTAATGGAGAGAAATGGTGGACTTCCGGAGCAGGCGATCCACGATGTAAAGTTCTCATTTTTATGTGCATGACAAACCCTGACAATCCCAAACATCAAAGACAATCACAGATTATTGTTCCAATGGATACCCCTGGAATAAAAATTGAACAAATGATGCACGTATTTGGCTACGATGATGCACCTCACGGACACGGTCGTGTTTCGTTTAAAGACGTAAGAGTACCAAAAGAGAATTTACTTCTCGGTGAAGGGAGAGGTTTTGAAATATCTCAAGGAAGATTAGGACCTGGAAGAATCCACCACTGCATGAGAACCATCGGAGTGATGGAAAGGGCGCTTGAATTCATGATCAAACGATCTGAAGAAAGAGTTGCATTTGGAAAGAAAATTTCGACCTTAGGCGCTAACTATGACTATATAGCTGAAAGTAGAATAGATATCGAAACGTCAAGATTACTAACTTTAAATGCTTCGCATATGATGGATACAGTTGGAAATAAGGTAGCTAGAAGTGAAATAGCTCAAATAAAGGTACATGTACCTATTGTAGCTTGTAGATTAATTGATAGAGCAATACAAATGCACGGTGGCGGAGGAGTCAGTCAAGACTTTCCATTAGCAAGCATGTACGCTCACATGAGAACACTCAGATTAGCTGATGGACCTGATGAAGTTCATAGAAGAGTAATTGCAAGGGAAGAACTTTCTAAATATGCCGACCAATCTGAAGAGACCATTGTCACAAGAGATTAGAGCTTCATCTCAATAATTAATAAAAGGTCCTTTAGGACCTTTTATTTTGTAAGCTCTTTAAACTCCTCACATATCTCATCAATAGATTTTTTTATACCTGGAATTTGTAGCATATTAAAGAAACCATGGATATAAGACGGATATTCTTTATAAACAACAGTAACATTGTCTTGTTTCAACTTTTCTGAATATTGTAGTCCTTCATCTCTTAATGGATCAAAACCGGCAGTGATAATCAAAGCCGGGGGAAGGCTGTCAAAATTCTCTGCTAGCAAAGGCGAAACTCGTGGATCATTTTTTAGCTCATCTGAATCCAGATAATGATCAACAAACCACTTCATCAACTCCTCAGTAAGCACAAATCCTGCATTACAATCTTTTACCATTGAATTAGTTACTAATCTAAGATCTGTTGCTGGATAGATAAGAAGTTGAGCCTTCGGTAAAGGTTTTTCTTTTTTCTTTCTCTCTATACATATTGATGTAGCTAAGTTTCCACCAGCACTGTCTCCACCAACTGAAATCATCTCAGAATCAATCTCTAAGAGCTCTGCATGATTTGATATCCATTCATAGGCATCAAAACAATCATTAAAAGGAATTGGAAATTTATACTCTGGTGAGAGTCTGTAATTTACTGAAAATATTTTTATATTTAATTTTTTGCAGATATATCTGCAGACATTGTCATGAGTATCAGTATCACCAATTACCCAACC
>ERZ802830.1836-NODE-1836-length-19844-cov-6.03992_pt1 | contig 19844 bp, 13 predicted proteins | sample MGYA00345654_ERZ802830 | MGnify/ENA primary metagenome ERZ802830 (study PRJEB30503, sample SAMEA104212375) | marine metagenome | biome: Westerlies Biome; feature: [SRF] surface water layer (ENVO:00010504) within the epipelagic zone...; material: water...
GAGGAAGCAGTGATGGACGAGATCAGTGGCAACACTTACCGCACAGGTATTCACGAAGCTCTTAAACATCTTATCATCACAGGTAACGCTCTTATATATCTACCAGACGAGGCAGGTCTACGTGTGTTCCACCTTGATCGGTTCTGTGTAGAGCGCGATGCTATGGGCAACATACTTTATATATGCACTAAGGAAGACTTATCTTATATGTCACTGACTGAAGAGATGAAGAGTCTTGTCGGTGTGCAAAGCATGGATTCTCCTGATGAAGAGATTTGCTTATACACTGCTGTGTGTCGTAAGAGCGACAACTGGCATGTGTGGCAAGAGATTAATGGAGAGATGATTCCTTCCTCAGAAGGCTCATACCCATTAGATAAGAACCCTTTCATACCTCTACGGTTCTCTCGCATTGACGGAGAAGACTACGGTAGAGGATACGTAGAAGAATACTTAGGTGACCTGCAATCCCTTGAGGCACTCACACGTGCGCTCGTTGAGGGCAGCGCAGCAGCAGCCAAGGTATTGTTCCTTGTTAACCCTAATGGCACCACAAGAGCTAGGACTCTAGCGGAGTCTCCCAATGGTGCTATCACTCAGGGCAACGCACAGGACGTATCGGTTCTCCAGTTAGACAAGTTCAATGATTTCAGAGTTGTGCAAGAGAGCATGGCTAAGATTGAAGAGCGTATGGGACACGCGTTCCTGCTCACATCAGGTGTTGTTCGTAACGCAGAGCGTGTGACGGCTGAAGAGATTCGTATGCTTGGACAAGAACTAGAGTCTGCTATCGGTGGTCTCTACTCTCTACTAAGCACTGAGATGCAGTTGCCTATGGTCAATCGTTTGATGACCATCATGAACAAGAACAAGTCTCTTCCTAAACTCCCTGAGAAGGTAGTAAGTCCTGTCATCATCACTGGTGTGGAAGCACTAGGTAGAGGTAACGACCTACAGAAGCTAGATATGTTCCTAGCAGGAGCAGCTCAAGTTGTGGGTCCAGAAGCTATACAACAATTTATTAACGTAGAAGAATACTTTAAACGCAGAGCGACATCGCTCGGCATCAAAACAAGCGGTCTAGTTAAAGACCAAGAGCAGATGGCGCAGGAAGCGCAGCAAGCCCAACAAATGCAAATGGCAGAGAAACTTGGACCAGCTGGTATCAAGGCTATGTCAGAAGAAGCAAAACTACAACAACCAGAAGCGAGAGAGGAACAGTAAACTATGGCTAATTATCAGTCAGTAACAGTAAGCGAGAATACAAACGAAGAGAATATATCTCTTGAGAAACAAGCAGCTATGCAAGAAGAAGCTGCCCAACAACGGGGTCAGACTTTAGAGTCTAGTGGTGACGAAGGTAAACAAGAAGTCGAAGAGACTTCAGAACGTCCTGAGTGGCTAGACGAGAAGTTTGAAAACCCAGAAGATTTAGCAAAGGCTTATAAAGAGCTGCAACAAAAACAATCTAAAAAGGAAACTCCAAAAGATGAAGATCAAACAGAAGGCGAAGAAACTCCTGAGCCAGACAAAACAAATACTAATAACGCTGTACAAAAAGCTACAGAAGAGTTTGCAGAAAATGGTAAGCTATCTGACAAAGCTTTCGTAGAACTTGATAAGGCAGGTATACCTCGTGAGTTTGTTGAGGCTTACATACAAGGACAAGAAGCTATCTCCACAGCATCAGCTCTAGAGATTCAAGAGTCCATTGGTGGTAACGCAAACTACGCAGCCATGAGTGAATGGGCTGGAGAGAATCTAGCTGATGGAGACCTACAAGCTTACAACGCTATCGTTGAAAAAGGCACTGTTGAACAAGCACGTGTAGCTGTCAAAGGTATGTACGCTCAGTTCTTAGCGGCAGGTGGTAAAGCACCTAACCTTGCTCAAGGAGCAACCTCTGGTGCGGCTGGTGCTAAGGCATTTGGTTCTGCTGCTTCTATGGTAGAAGCTATGCAAGACCCAAGATACAAGAACGATCCAGCATACCGTGAACAAATAGAGAAGCGCATCGCTGTCTCGAACGCATTCTAATTATGAGTATGGAACTAATAGCAATGCTTGGTGGTGGCTTGAGTGGCTTCGTTATGAAGATGCTTGCTGCCCAAGCACAATCACAAACTCGTCTCCTTGAGATGCAGTTGGCTAAACAGAAAGCAGCTGATGAGTCTGCTCAACAAGCTTCAGGACGAGGCGGTGTGTGGGTAAGACGTACGTTCGTATTGTTCGTACTCTTTGCTGTTATCTTAGCTCCATTCATTCTATCACTTTTAAATACTCCCGTTACTATTGAGAAGTCAGCACCTAAAGGGTTGCTCGGTTTCTTAGGTATCGGAGGAGGAGGGTGGAACTCTCTAGAGGGATTTGTTATTCTTCCAGAGGTTCGGCAATCCATGCTTGCCATTGTAGGATTCTACTTTGGCTCATCCCAAGTAAAATGAATCTATGGAATTGGTATTACAAATCGCTTCGGCAGTAACACCAATACTAATCGGATTTATTACGCTAGTTATAATACTGTCTAAGATGCACTACAGCATCGAGGTATTAAAGGAGAAGGTAAAGATACTCTTCGACTTCCATAACAAGCATAACAAATAATTTCTACTCTAAGTTTAAAGTAGCGACTGAGCCTGATACGTCAGACAACTCACTGATCGTAAAATATACATGGACTGAAAGACCACAAAACTAACGAGGACAATAGGTCCTCACTTATTAACTAAATACAAAAGGAAAATACTATGGCAAACGGTGACTTCACAGGTCTCTCGCGCAGCGGTTTAATCCAAGGTGGGTCTGATAATGATGCACTCTTCCTGAAAGTTTTCTCTGGTGAAATTCTTACGAGTTTCTCTGAGAACAACGTGATGAAAGACTTGCACATGCTTCGCACGATTTCTTCAGGGAAGTCTGCACAGTTCCCAGTTTCGGGTATAGCTTCTGCTAAATATCACAACGTAGGCGAAAATATCGTCGAGTCGTCAACTGGATACCTATCCAACATTGGCATGAACGAGAAGATCATCACTATCGATGACGTTCTTGTTTCCTCGACATTCATCGCCAACATTGATGAACTCAAACAGCATTACGATGTTCGCAGCATTTACGCTGCTGAACTTGGTAAGGCTCTAGCAAAACGTTTCGACATCGCAACGATGAAGACTCTCTATGCTGCAACCCAAGCTGACGCTAACTTGACTAACACAGCTGCTGGCGCAAGCATCACTGGTGCTGACACCAACACAGCTGCTGGTATCATCGATGCTCTATACGCTGTTGCTGAAACACTTGACAGTAATGATGCTCCAGAGGAAGGTCGCTTTGCGATCCTTGCTCCAGCTACTTACTACAAGTTGCTAACATCTGACAACGTTGCTATCAACAAGGACACTGGTTCTGGCGGTAACGTCAATACTGGTACTGTTGCAAGCGTTGCTGGTATTACTCTTGTAAAGAGCAATCACCTCAAGGACATTGCTAATCTAGGAGACAAAAGCTCCGCAGCAGCTACTGTTGAAGATTCCGAAGCAGGAGTTAACAACGATGTGTTCGATGACAACGTTTCTGGTAGCGGTAACGGTGTTGGCTACAATGGTGACTTCTCTCCATTGAAGCAAGATACTTCTGCATCTGGAAGTACTCCAGCGTTCACTGAGTACGGTATCCTTGCTGGTACTAAGGAAGCAATCGGTACGGTCAAGCTTCTTGATCTTGCTACCGAAAGCGAGTATCAAATCGAGCGTCAAGGCACGCTCTTCGTTGCTAAGTACGCAATGGGTCACGGAGTTCTCCGTCCTGAGTGTTCTGTCGCAGTGAAGGTTGCTTAATAATTAATCAAGCCCTGCCCCCATTTGGGGGTGGGGTTTTTTATTACAATAAATTATGAAAAAATGTACCTGCGGTAAATCTAAAACAAAACCAACGTGTGATGGGTCACACCAAGAAAAAGATAAATAATGCCTACTACAACAATCTCTACGACTCTGCTTGAGTCAGTAAACATCGTCCTTGCTAACCTTGGCGAGTCACCAGTAAACACTCTTTCTGGTAATGCACTTCCACAACAAGTATCGCTGGCGTTAAACACGATTGAAGAAGTAAGCACCGACATTCAGTCTAAAGGCTGGTGGTTCAACCAACAAACAGCGAGTGCTTACGACACTGCTGCCAATGTTGTTATCTATCCGAGCAACACTGCTAATGAGTGGAGTTCATCTATACCAGAAGAAGCGAGACGGTACATCACAATCCGTTCTTCTCGCATTGCACAAACACGTTTAATAGGCTCAGAAGAGCTACAGAAATTTAGTTACAACGAAGAGCTAGTTAGTCTAGCTATCCTCCAACAAGCTCACGTACGCAACTCTGGCGGTGTTCTAGACTTCAATGATTTCCCAGCGGAACTCAGAGGGCTTGGCATGGACGAGGTTATGTTCCTTCAAGGGAATGTAGAGGAGAAACTAGGAACCCTACGTCTCGGTGGTGAGTTAGCTACCATAGCTAAGACCAAAGCTGAGACAGCACTTGTAGGCAAGCAAGGTTCTCTGGTTGATGCTCAAGCTACAACCGAAGGTTCTCAACAGACCGCACTTGGCGCACAAGCTACAAAGTCTACCGCAGAGGGAACTTTAGCAACAAACCAAGCGGCATTAGTAACTGCCCAGAAAGACCAATTAATTGCTCAGACTGCTATCGAAGCAACAGCCGAGAAAGCCTTCTTTGATGCTGGTGGAGTAGATATTGGCGGTTCAATTAAAACCTACCGAGACTTTGCCGCAGAGATGCGAATGATGGGGTTCCAAGAAACACAGTTTCAAGGGACACCTGCTTACAAGAAGATAGAGCTAATTAAGGATGCCAATAAGCTACGCACATCTACAGCCACAGAGACAGGCACAGATGCCACAGAACTTTCTGAGGTAAACAAGGTGATGCGCTTCATGGGGGAGCCTCCAGTATCAGCCCTCAACTCCAACTCCCTAGCCTCTGAATGTGTTCGCCTACTACGTGACACAGACACAGAGCTACAAGGACGGGGATGGTGGTTTAATACCGAGACTGATGTTGAGATTACCGCAAATGGCTCAGGACAAATTTTAGTGCCTACGGGCGCTCTTTCGGTAGAGCTAAACGAGTATGACACTCGTATTAAAACAGTGGGCGACACTAGTTACATCTATGACCTCAAAGAAAAATCACACGAGTCTTGGAGTGGCACAGTCAAAGCTAAGATAATATTCAAACGCGACCTTAACGATACACCAACTAAATACCTTGAGTATCTAAGCGTCCGTGTTGCTATCCTACTGACAGAACTTTACCCACAGAGTGGTATAGACATTCAGCGTCTTCCTAAGATCGAACTAGAACTACGGGCTTACTTTAAAGACCGTGAGGCTGATGACGCTAACTACTCCGTTTTTGACAATTATGACACTGCCTCCAGAATTGGTATCAACCGTAACTACGACCTTACATAATGCCCTTAATTAACACCAGTGTCCCTAACCTTATCCAAGGTGTATCTCAACAGTCAGACGCAACACGCTTTACTGGTCAATGTGAGGAGCAGGAAAACGCTCTAAGTTCTGTTGCGGATGGACTAAAGAAGAGACCTAATACAAGGCACATTGCTAGGTTGCTTACGAGTGCTATAGACAGTAATAGCTTTGTTCACTTTATCAACCGCAGTGACTCCGAGAAGTATGTTCTTATTCACGATGGCACTCATCTAAGAGCCTACAACGCAATTACTGGTGCTGACGCGAGTATTAATGGTTCAACAGCGGGATACGCAGTTAGTGGCACATACCTTGAAACAACTTCTCCAAGACAGCTTCTAAAAGCTATAACGGTTGCTGACTCTTCGTTCTTGTTAAATACTAATGAAAGCGTTGTGGCTCAGTCAACTATTACAGACGCGCTAGAAACCGAAGGATTGGTTTTCGTTAGTCAAGGCGATTATAGTAAAAGTTATACCATTACTCTGACAGCTAATACTGCTGACACTGGAGGAGTAACTACACCAGCCGTTTTGACGGTGAATATGGTTGATTATAATTACTATTCACACACTTATTATATTGCCAGTGGGAATAGCACACATATAACAAAAAGATACAGAGTATCAAGCGTCACCGTAAACACTGCTGGGGCGGGTTACGGGATAGGAACGGCTACCATACAGCTTCAGTCAACTCATGGTGTTTACAGCCACGCTACTTTGCAAGCAACCATGTATAATGATGGTATAGCCTCTGTATCTGTTGTTCATGGAGGCGACTATGCTGGACAAGGCGGTATAGTCACTACTCTGGGTAGTGGCGGCTCAACAAGAACCACAAACCCTAACGCACCTACAGTTTCAGCGAGTGTAACCACTGGCTCAGGAACAAGTGTGACAAGTTTCGTTACAGCTTCCACAGGAAACTCCCAAACTGGCACAAACGCAAACACAGATTTAATCGCGGAGGATTTAAAATCTAGAATCAACAACAACAACGCCATAAATCCTTACTTTACGGCATCTAGGAGTGGTAGTGTTATTAAGATTGTTTCACATGCCTCTGTCGTCTCAATGGCAATTACTACTACTGACTCCTTAGCTGATAGCGGATTACAGGCAGTTCACAAGGAAGTAGATTCAATATCTTCCCTGCCTTTTAAATGCTTCAACAACTTTCGAGTAAAGATAAGAGGAGACGCTGAACTAAGCGCAGACGACTATTATGTTAAATTTGAAACAGCTAACGGACAGGCTTTTGGTGAAGGAAGCTGGGTAGAGACAGTTGGCTTTGGTATATCTAAAGGAGTTGACCCTACATCAATGCCTCTAGTGCTTGTTAATGATGCGGTCGATTCCTTTACACTACAGAACATCTCCCTAAGCGAACGAATTGCGGGGGACGACATAACTAATCCACTCCCCTCCTTTGTCGCTAACACAATTTCAAATATATTCTTCTTTAAGAACCGCTTGGGTTTTCTTAGCGGAGAAAATGTCATTCTATCTGAAAGTGGACTAGGTGCTGTAGATGCTTCTGGAAATCTGAAGTATAACTTTGGACGCACTACAGTAACTACTTTGTTAGACTCCGACCCTATTGACATATCAGTAGCAAGTACGCGAGTTACTAATCTAAAGTCGGCTAAAGGATTTCAAGAGAACCTTATATTATTCTCTGAGAACGGACAGTTCGTTCTAAAGGGTGGAGATGTTCTTACCCCAAAGACAGTCAGCATTACTCCGATTACTAACTTCAACTTTGAAGACCAAGTAGACCCACTGCCACTAGGCTCTTACATCTACTTTCCATTTACTAGAGGAGCATTTTCAGGTTTACGTGAGTTTACTGTAAACAGTACAACAGATACCTACGATTCTATAGAAGTCACTGAACACGTTCCTGCATACATTCCTAAGAACATTATCGACATGGCGGGGACTACCTCAGAGGATATGATTGTGTTGCTGAGTGGAGATGAATATACTGATGGGACAAACGCACAAAACTGTCTTTATGTCTACAATTACTTCTGGAACAACAGCCAGAAAGTCCTAAGTGCTTGGTCTAAATTTAAGGTCACGGGTGAGGTAAGAGGCATTGAGTTCATTGATTCCACCCTATACGCAGTCATCGTAAACAACGGGGAAACTAATCTCGTTGAGATGCCCCTAGAGTCTGGTCTTACGGATGCCGCTGGTTACGTTACTCACCTTGATATGCGAGTAGCATCTACAGTCACCAACGGTTCTTCTACAATCACACTTCCTTACACCCCAGCAGATAACTCCGTAGAGGTTTACACAACAGATGGTCTCAAGCTCAACTGCACAAACGTAGGAGCTTCTGTTACTCTTTCACAAGCAGTGATAGCAGATACCCCCGTATTCGTAGGCATTCCCTACACCATGAAGTACACCTTCTCTGAGCAACTATTCAAAGCCAAGGCAGGTAACGGCACAAGCCCTTCTAATGCCGCAAATCTAATGGTTCGTAACGGCTCACTATACTATGATAATACATCTTACTTCAAGGTTAAGGTTACTCCTAAAGAACGGGACACATACGAAAACGTATTTACTCCAGACGTTGTTGGATCAACACTAATAGGAAGCTTATATTTAGACAGTGGTTTCTACAGATTTCCAGTTTTTACAAAAGCACAAGATACTAAGATAAGTATTGAGAACGATTCAGCTCTGCCATCTAACTTTCAATCGGCAGAGTTTGAATCATTTGTACACTCAAGATCATCTAGGTATGCGTAAAAAAATATATCAGCAAGGTAAGATTTATATGTGTGAGTCCACCGAGGACGACATAGAAAACATCTATCCGTTCATGCGACAGGTAGATAAGATTGAGTGTGAGTGTATGGGCTTCACTCCAAAAGAAGCTTTAGAAGTAGCTCTAGGTGCCGACACGGTAACCTACACTGTGTTCGATCCGTATGATGTTCCGTTCTGTATGTTTGGAACTGGTTCCCTAAACTATGATGGTGATGGGTATATATGGATGCTGTCAACAGATTCGATAGTTGATTGCAAATACGATTTTATAAGAGGCTCTAGGTTTGTGGTTAACACAATCATTGAGCCATACAAAAGAGCAAAGAACTTTGTTCACAAAGATAACAAGGCAGCCATCGCTTGGCTAAAGTGGTGTGGTGCCGAGATGGGACAAGAGTATAAATTCTCTGACCACCCATTCTATGAATTTACAATAACCAAAAAGGAAAGATAATAATATGTGTCCAGTAACAATGACAGCAGCAGCCAAGTTTGCGGCAACGGCAAAAGGTATGGCTGCTATTTCAATGGGAATGGGAGCAGCACAGTCTATTCTCGCAATCCAAGGACAGCGACAATCAGCTAAGGCACAAGCCAGAGCGCAAGCAAACCAAACTAAAGCGGAGCAACAACGTCTTCTCCAACAGCAGTCGGCTGAACGTATTAATCAAAGATTCCAAGAGGAGCAAGCTGCTACTCAATTACAGAAGTCCGTTACTAAGGCAAGAGAAGCAAGAGCAACTGCTCGTGTATCTGCTGGTGAGTCTGGAGTAGCTGGCATCAGTGTTGACGCTTTAATGAATGACCTAACACGTAAGCAAGCAGTTTACAGCTTTGGACTTACAAGACAACTAGAGCAATCTAACATCGCTACAGACTTACGTATGCAAGACAACGCTCTAGGTTCTTCACAGCGTCTGCTGGCTATCAACAAACCAATCGAACAGCCTGATTACCTTGGAGGAATCCTGAGAGGTGCAAGTACGGGTCTTAACACTTACGGAACTCTTAGTAACATTAAAACATAATGGCAAGAAAACAAACTCTTAAATCCCTCCTCGGAGCAAATGACTCACGTGTTGATGTAGACCTTAACCTTGACGAGCAGACCTTTCGCGCCCCTACAGTTCGAGCTGGTACCTATACAGTAGCTGCCCCCGTATACTCCAAGACAAACGCCTTGTCGCAGCTCTCAGACTCGCTAGAGCGTTACTCTGGTCCAATACTCAAAGGGTATGCAAACATTAAAGAGCAACAGTCTCTTGCTATGGCAGATGCTACGGAGTTGTTAACACCTGAGCAACTTAAATTACTAGATGCTGGAGACTCCTCTGGTCTTACTGAATCAATCAACAACGATAAAAGGCAAATAGATGAGGCTCAACGTAAGAAGCTGATAAGCTTTGCTGAGAACCCTAACAACTACGAACGTGCTTACAGGCGTGTAGGTAGCCGTGTGGCTGGTGTCTTTGTAGAAGACTACCTGACCAACATGGACAAGTACGCTGAGGATGAGAGCTTTGACTTTCAGACTAAAGCGGATGAGCTAGCGGAGCAGTATGGATTAACTGGTCTAGGAGAACAAGAGTTCTATAAACAGATTAACAGCATCAGCGAATCAACCAAGGCTAGGTTTGGTGAACTCAAGAACGCTCACATGGTTCGTACGGATAAGGCAGAAGCTATATCAGATCAATCTCAGCAAATCATCAACGGCACTTTTAATACAGACGTTATAGCTGAAGGTGGTTTCTATGATGCTATGGCAGGTAAGACGCTCGCACAACAAGAAGATATAGTGCAAGGAATGGTTACTAAGTTAGCTGAAGAACATCCTAAGAAAGCTCTAGAGTTAATAGAGAGTTACGAGACTGGTGTTATCGCTTTAGGTAACGGAGTGATTCGTGATGAGTTTGCTGCTAGTCTAGAAAACGCTTTTGCTAATGAAGAAAAACGAGTAGACCTAATAGCTCAGGGAGTAGAAACAAAACGTAATGATTCTATTACTGAGTTCCAAGCAATCTATTCCAACGCTATTGCTTTAGGACAAGACCTTCCAGAATCTACAGACATATTTATTAATGATGGTCTTACAATCACAGTTGATACATCGGAGGCAAAGAACGCTACTGATGTTGCTACAGCTGTTGCAGATGCTGTTGCTGCTATTCCAGAGGATGATAAAAGTATATCTGAAGGAACGAAGGCATTGATAGTAAGACAGTTCTCAGACGAGGTTGTGAAGGAACAACAGAGGGTTATAACTAATCGATCAAACGCAGGAGTAAATGTAGCAAGTTCCCAGTTCATGGATTTTCTGGCTGTTAAAGATTCCGAAGGTAATACAGTTTACGAAGGAATGGACACGGAACTAGCTAGAGCAAACCAGACACAAGAATGGTTAGAAGAACTAAATCCTATCATTGATGCTATCTATGCCGATCCAGAACTTGATCCTGCTCAGAAAGACGCGAAAGCAAAGATGGCTAGAATGACGTTTGTTGCTGAAAAGAAGACTGATCACGATCAGTTTATCCTAGACAAAGAAGACTCTATTAGAGAACTAGGGTTTGAAAGAGATACTGGTGGTGATGGTACAGATTCAAATATGTCAATCATCATGTCTGGCTTGCAACTAGAATACGGTAAAGATAACCCTGAGTTATTTGAAAGAACACCAGAAGCACTTCAATCAGCCATTGATTATGAAGCCGAGACCGATGCTCTAGCACTACAAATACTTAATAGAGAACCTACTGCTGAAGAAGCAAATCTAACTAGTGAAGCTTTCTATCAAAAGAAAATTGAAGAAGGCACAAAGTTAAGGGACAAACGTAAGGCGCAACTGAAAGCTGACGTAGCTGATGGTAATTTACCTGATGGACGTATAGGCGCAGAGCAAGACCCAGCAACTCCACTAGCGGATCAAGAGAAAGCAAGCAAAGAAGCTCCCGTAGCTGTCGTTGAGTTTCAACAAGTAAATGGTAAAGTAAAGGCAAACGCTAGAAAAAAGAATAAAACTTCTTTGCAGAAATCAGCAATGACGCGAGAAGCAACTCTTAATAAATTAAATAGTACAAAGGGATATATTGGAGCTGCTCCAAACATATTTGGATTTACAAATCACGAAAAAAGAGGTTATCTAATCAAGAAGTGGCAAGACGGAGAGCTAGATAGTAGACAAAATGTTAACACTGGAAAACTTGAACCTATCTCAGAAAAACAAAAAGATAAGTTAGATAAACATTACCAAGGTCTATCAGCTGAATACTTATACGGAGAAACTCTAAAACGTGCTTCAGAAGACGGAACTGCTCCAATTACATTAGAAGAACTAGGTTCAGGAAGCATTGATGGTGTAAAGTTTTCTCCAACGGAGATCAACCAATCAGCACACGTCATACTTCCCTATGAGCTGGTTGACAAAGCATTTACAGACCCAGACAATCTAACCACCGCTGAAGAGGTTATGTTACGAGAATACGCATCATCACTATATGATACATCTAATATGGATGAGGCTGGTACAGAAGAAATAATACAAAGAATGGTAGGCTTTCAAGTAAACGCTTACACTCTTATTGGATTTGGATTTTCAAAAAAGGATAAATAAAAAATTATGGCACTTGGATTAAACACTGAAGAGATACTTAACAACATTAATAACGGTGGGGATGAGTTAATACAGAACCAAAAAGACCCTAGCATGGTCAAGGACATCCTTGCTGCACCGTTCCGAGGTGTTGAAGGAGCAGTCCAAGGTGTATACAACCTAGCTGACTGGGCAACGTTCGATTACCTGCCAGACTACGACAACCGTTTCTTGGGTAGATCAGAGACTATTGCTGGCTCTCTTGTTGAAGGTATCACACAGTTCCTTGTTCCCTACGGTGCCATATCTAAAGGTCTCAGCGCAGCTGGTAAGGCTACTAAGTTTGCCAAGCCTTTCATGAAGGTAAACAAGAAGGGTAAAGAAGTCTTGAATTGGAAAGGTGTTCTAGCATCTGAAGCAGCTACAGACTTTGTAGCGTTCGATGCACAAGAAGAACGTCTCTCTAATCTAATACAAGCTTTCCCATCCGTAGCTAATCCTGTTACTGAATACCTAGCAGCAGACGGTGATGATGCAGAACTCGAAGGTCGTTTTAAGAACACCCTAGAAGGTCTAGGTATCACTGGAACTATGGCAGGTACGTTTGCTATGGCTCTAAGAGCGCACAAGAAATACAAGGGAGGCGATCCAAAGGCAGCCAAGAAGATTGGTGAAGGCATGGACTTCAAGCAGATTCGTACTGTGGATGTAGAGGATTACAGTCCTGCTATCAAAGCATCTAAGAATGTTTTCACTAAGTCTAAGAAGATAAAAGATGGAGGCGTTCTTGCACACCAGCTACGTAAAGAGTTTGATGCCTATGGAGAAAAAGGCACAGGCGAAGAGTTACGTTGGATGGGCTTTGACGGTTGGTTAAAAGAAAAAGGAACTAAGCGTGTCACTCAGAAAGAAGTTGATACGTTCCTAGAGCAAAACCAGTTCAAGTATTCTTTGACTGAACGAAGCGGAAAATCGGCTAGCCAACAATTTGAAGATTTAGGCACACAAGAAGGAGGAAATAATTACAGAGAGTTTCTTCTTGAAGCCGACGATGTAGATGTAGACATGTTTGCTGGAAGTTTTCAGTCAAGAGGTGGCGAGTTTTCTCCAGAAACATATCACCAGCATTTTACAGGAAACACTCTCGCGCACTTTCGTACCCTAGATAGAACTGGAGATGGGGGAGAGCGTGTTTTGTTTGTTGAAGAAGTCCAATCGGACATGATCCAAGGAAAGAGAAAGATTCGTAAAAATCTACCAGACGATGAAAAGGGTATTGTTGATTCATACAATCTTCCCCTTGAAGAAAGTTATGTAAATGCATCTATGCGTATGCTTATGCAGCTTGCAGCTAAAGAAGGTTATGACCGTGTTCAATGGTCAACACCACAGCAGATTGCTAATCTATATGATGCAGTTGTTGATAACGTAAAGCTCAACGCCATTAATGAGGACGGAAGCAAGTCGATTCAAATAACTAAAGGTGATCAAGTATCTGACCAAGTCGTTAGAGACCGAAGTCACATGGAATCTATCTTTGGTAAAGAAGGTGCTGACTTGATGGACTCCAAGCTTAAGAACGTTGGAGATGAGACAGGTAAACAGAGCGTTAAGCAAGATGCTAAAAGCTATAGTCAATATAAAGACAAGATGGTGTCGGCTGTTAACAAAGTAGCAAAGCCTTTCGGTGCTAAAGTAGAAACGAAAACTGCGGATGCGCGTGTTGATGCTGAAAAAGTTGACACAGTCGGAATGATTAAAGATTTTTTCTATGATGGTAACGGAGATAAAATACGTACACAAGATTCCGTTGCTGCTTTTCTAGAACTAGACACTCCTGATGTTAAGAGATTTAATAATTCTATTTTAAGAGGAAGTAAAGAAACATCGGTTGATGTTCTTAAAAGGAATATAGATTTTGACTTACGAAATTCTTTTAATGAAGATGAATTAGATCAAATAGCCTTGGACGACTTGTTAGCAGCAGAAAGCACATCCGATATTTATAATGCTTTAGTAAATGTTATAGATAATGGCTCAGTTTCAAACATGAACTTTACAGGCATGGATGATGTTTTTGATGTAGTTCAAGACACCATTGAAGGTTTCTTGCTTAGAAGTAATCTTGAAACCACATCACGAAGAATGGGTGATGACATTAACTCATTCGGCATCGACCTAAACGATGGCATGAAGAAATCCGTTCAGGAGATTCGCACATGGGGATTGAAGACTGGGGACGAAGCACAACTCGGAGGTAAGATAGAAGACCCAGCACTGGCTCAAGCACTACAACTACCAGCACTTCGTTACCTAAACGACAAAGAAGTTGTTGGAATGGAGAGCGACTTTACGGGTGCAACTGTTGGAGAATCAAACGCTAAGTTTGCTCTTGAGCGTCTGGCTGAGAATGGATCAACACCTCAAGTTCAGAAGATAGCAGCTGGTCTGTTGGAAATGTTTGGCAAGGACAATGAGTTCCTTGAAACGACTATCCGTACTATCGTACAAGACTCTGACTCATTCGGATCATTTGGATTTAAACGAGGTAGAGAGAACATTGAGCTTTACTCAAACCGCACAAAAATATCTGCGGGTGAAATGTCAAGAGATGCTGTGTTCACGGAAGCAACACTGCTTCACGAGATAACACACGCAGCACAAGTTAGGTTTATCCCTAGAGAAATATCTACAATCAGTAACCTTAAGGGTGCTGACTACTTAGCAAAGGTTGATGAACTCATCGCTAGTGCTGACACAGCTCCTCCACTCAAGCGTTTACTAGAGAGCTACAAGACTGCTCTTGATAACGCTCCTGACGAGTTCAAGGGTATCATGGGCAGCTTAAATGATGCCACAGGTTTCTTGGACAACTCTGGAATGCGTTCTCGTATTGGTGAGTGGTATGGTCTTAGTAACGTAGACGAGTTCTTGGCTGAAGCCATGAGCAATACTAAGTTCCAGAACTACTTAAGAAGTGTTAAGACTGGCAACACAACTCTATGGGACAACATCGTTCAAGTCTTGAAAGACTTCCTTGGTGTTGATGCTAAGGGTACGTTGCTAGGAGATACTCTTTCAAACTTTGCTGACCTAGTTAGCAAGCAGAACAGAAAGAATAAAGTAGGAGACTACACAACTCCGTTTGTTAATCCTATCAAATCAAGAGGCACACGGGTAAATGAGAATCGTTTCTTCCAGAAGTCAGGCGAAGGTAGACCAGAAATCACTGTAGAAAACAGGGGTGGTCAACTTGCTGTTGAGGGGACAGTCAAAGCTATTGGCGAAGTAGAGACAGCGTATGACCTTGGTGAAGTATTAGCTAAGGCAGAGACACGAGTCCTAGAGGAAATGGAAAAGACTGGAAGCATAGGCTTCTATGAAGATGGTAAGCTACAAGGTTCTGATGGACTTAAAGGTGGCGGTATCGTTCAGGCAGTTGAGCAAGCAAGACGCAGTGCTGAAATGTCTGGTCAAAAGATTGACATAGTTGAGTCAGAAGTAAGAGCAGCAGGTAAAGATGCGGCTGCTCTCCGCAGAATTTCGGCTCGTATGTACACGGTAGAATCTATCGCTGTGCAGCAAGGTGCCGACATTGTAGAGAAAGCTAAGAAGATTGCAGCGCAAAGTGCTGAAGCTACTGATGCAGACCGAGCAGAACTAATGGGAGACATCCAGAAGATGTTGAACCTAGTTGCTGCTGGTTCAAACCTCCGTCGAGGATTTGGTCAAGGTCTACAGTCAACACAGTTCGCTAGAACTAAGCTAAGTCTATCAGCAGCAGAGAGACGCTCTCAAGAGATTGTTAACCAATACATGGCTAGCAACAAAGGAGAGAAGAACAACTTCGATGCTCTGCTTAACAGAATTATTCTTGCAGGTGGTGATCCTAAAAACACATCAGCTAAGGATATGATTGACCAGATGCTTGGTGTCGTTAAAGCAGGACGTGCTTCCGAAGGCGGTAAGTTCATGGAGATGGCACAGAACTGGTTTATCAACTCTCTACTATCTGGTCCAAGGACTATGATGAAGAATGGTGTTGGTAACATGATTACCCAGACCCTTCTCCAAACAGAGCTAGCAATCGGTGGACTATCCGTAGACCCAGCTATCACTCGTATGGTGCTGAAAGAAATGGCAACGTTTGAATCGTTCCGTGAGTCTATGAAGTATTTCTTCGATGTATACGCAATGAAGGATCAACTGTTAGACATCGGACGTAACCCACTTGAGAACACAGCGAACACTGGTATTCCAAAATACTTTGATAACGCTGCTCCTGAAGAGACAATAAAGAACTCCATGAACTGGTTCAGTGAGAATGTTGTTAACATTCCCGCTAAGACCCTCATGTCGATGGACGAAGTCTTCAAGCAATCTCTGTTCCGTCAGAATGCAAAGATGGAATGGACACTGAAAGGTATGAAGTTAGGAATCAAAGACCCTGACGCATTGACCGAGTATGTCATGAGAGGTATGGACGCTGTCCTTGTGGATGGTGAACGTGCGTTCTCTGATGCAGGTGTCATGAAGTTTGCACAAGCATCCGTCAAGAAGATGGATGACGAACTTGTAGCTTCTGGGCAAAAGCCAATGTCTCCACAGAAGAGAGGTGCCGAAGTGAATCGTATCATCGGTGAAGAGACTAACAAACGTGCGGACATGCTAAAGTCATACGAAGAAGGTGGACTCGGAATAGAGAACATCTCTGACATTGACAACGTAGCAGCTCGATCACTAGAGCAAGCACGTTACGGTACATTCACTAACGATGCAGGTGCTTTTGCTGACTTGGCACAAGCCATGACTTCTAAAATACCACCACTACGTTTGATCTTCCCGTTCATTCGTACTCCAGTTAACATTCTGAAGTTCTCGTTTGACCGAGCAACAGGTGGCGCAATGGATGCAGGACGTAGCGCACTAGCTATGATGCCTGACATGCCTATGCTCAAGCGAACTCAAGATGAGTTACGTATGAAGCTAGAGTCTCGTAACCCTATCGAGGTTGCGCGAACAAGAGGTAAGATTGCTACATCGGTTATGATCAACAGCACGTTGTTGTATATGATTATGTCCAACCGTGACTTTATCACAGGTGGTGGTCCAAAAGATATTGCACAACGCAAGACTCTTGAAGCTACAGGATGGCAGAAGTATTCACTCAAGTTTGGAAACAAGTATGCTGGCTTTGCTGGTCTTGATCCACTTGGCACACACTTCGGTGTCCTTGTAGATATCGTTGAGCAGTTAGATGACCACGCAAGCTCTAACACGACAGCTGCCGAGCAGATGTTCGCAGCAGCCTCTATCTCTCTATCGCGTAACGTAACTGAGAAGTCTTATCTAGCAGGTCTTAAATTCCTGACTGATGCTATCTCAGAGCCTGACCGTAAGATGGAACGAGCAATCCGAAACATTGCTGGTGGGTTTGTTCCCAACGTTCTTTCTCAAGGTCAGTCCGTCATGGGCGACACAACTTTGAGAGAAGTACGTAGCCTCGGTGACGCATTTATGAAGAAGTTACCGATGGGCAACGACAACCTAGACCCCAAGCGTAACATCTTAGGTGAGTCTATAATCATGGAACAGATTCCATTCGTTGGTCCATTCAATCCTTCAGCTCTCTCAACAAGAGATGGTGACGTAGTGTTCGAAGAACTAGCAGCACTTGAGCATGGATTCACACAGACAAGCACAATGCTTGACCGTAGTATCGACATGACCGAGTTCGTTAACGATAAAGGACAGTCTGCCTACGACAGACGCTTAGAACTTCTGGGTGAAACAAAGATCAGAAACAAAACTCTCCGACAAGAACTTGAGAAGTTAATTAGTAGCAGACGTTACCAGCGACTCTCTCCACTCACTGACGGAGCATTAAAGAGTCCCAGAGTACAACTTATCAATAAAGTCCTGAGCAAGTATCGTTCGCGCTCTCTAAGTTTGATGATGGAAGAGTTTCCAGAGATCGAAAGAGAGTACAAACGTATGCGCTCTATTAACACCCAAGCACAGAGAGGTGCTTCAACCGAAACATTACAAGCATTGCTAGACGCATAATAAATTAACCCAATAACCAACTGTGAGATGCCATTGTCATATCAAGAAATAACTAATCCAAGCTCAACGTCCTTTACGGTCAGCTTTGAGTTCCTAAACTTAGCCGACATTAAAGCTGTTGGTAAACTCGATTCAGCCTCAACATGGACAGAGCTTCCAGTAACTAATGCATCAACATCAGGCGCAGGAGTGACAACCGCCACTGTAGCTAATGCTGGGACCTATAGCTCTGCTGGTGCGGTGCGTGTTTACCGAGCATCGACACAAAACCCTCTGGTAGATTTCCAGAATGGTTCGCGGTTATCGGAGAGTGACTTGGACACAGCTTACAGGCAAGGCTTGTTTGCAGCTCAAGAGGTTCGTGAGAACGCTGGTGAGAACATCACAGCAAAGGGAGACACTGGTGCTGCTGGTGCTGCTGGTCAGGATGGTCAGGATGGTGCTGATGGAACAAATGCTAGTAACAGCCCTACTTTTTGGGTAACAACAGGCAGTGATCAAACAATCGCAGGAGATACTACAGTTCAATTAAATTTTGATACTGAAACACTAGATACTAACAACGCTTTTGACACAACAACCTACAGGTTTACTCCTCAAGTAGCTGGAACATATTGGATTTACGCACAAGCAAGATTTAATGATAACGCTGACGTAGATCAATGGAAAATAGAAATCCATAAAAACGGAACTGCGGTAGCCGTTGGAAGCACTGTCACAAGAACGCAGCAAACGGCACAGGTAGGTTCTTTAGTTCAATTTAATGGCTCTTCTGATTACATTAGCTTCCATGTTTATCATAGTGCGTCAGGAACGAGCATAAGCGTAAACGCTCAAGCTGAATACACTTACGCTCAAGGATTCAAGCTCGCATAATATCATGAACAACGATAGCCATCTTACACCCGCTGTAGCCATCATAGGCTTACTAGGATCAATAACTCTCGAAGGCGTGAATACATTTGTTGCAATTATATTGGGACTTGTTTCACTTTGCTATGTCAGTGTTAAACTATGGAAGGAGATTAAGAATGGCAAAAAATAAAGAACTACTAGACGAGCTGATGGCTCTTACAATCGAAGAGCTACTGACCGTCATTAAGTCTGGAGAAGCCAGTCCAGCAATCCTCAATGTAGCTAGGCAGCTACTCAAAGACAATCAAGTCACTGCCTCCGTCAAGGAAGACAACTCCATGCAGAACTTAGTAGAGGTGTTGCCGTTCCGAGAAGATGATGAGCCAATCGCAGCCACAAATACCTAACGAACTCAAAGACTTTAGAAACTTCCTGTATTTCATTTGGCACTCGCTAGAACAGATCAAGCGTGACCCTACAGAGATACAATACGATATAGCTGACTTTATGCAGCATGGTCCAAAGAGGGCTGTGGTGCAAGGCTTTCGAGGAGTAGGCAAGTCTTGGATTTGTTCTGCGTTCGTAGTACACCAACTGTTCCTAGACCCATCCAAGAACATCCTTGTTGTCTCTGCATCAAAGACACGTTCTGATGACTTCTCTACGTTCACCCTGAGACTGATTCATGACATCCCTCTTTTGAGTTTCTTGAAGCCTAATGCTGACCAGAGATTCTCTAAGGTATCGTTTGACGTAGGACCCTCTGGAGCCTCTCACGCACCCAGTGTTAAGAGTTTGGGAATAACTTCCCAGCTGACGGGTTCTCGTGCTGACATCATCATTGCGGATGACGTTGAGGTAGCTAACAACTCTGCTACACAGCAGATGAGAGACAAGCTATCGGAACAGATCAAAGAGTTCGATGCTATCATTAAACCACATGAGGAGGCACGTATTATTGTGCTAGGCACACCACAGTGTGAGGACAGCCTCTACACAAAGCTCCAAGAAAGAGGGTTCACAACTAAG
>ERZ802830.1838-NODE-1838-length-19835-cov-7.35319_pt1 | contig 19835 bp, 17 predicted proteins | sample MGYA00345654_ERZ802830 | MGnify/ENA primary metagenome ERZ802830 (study PRJEB30503, sample SAMEA104212375) | marine metagenome | biome: Westerlies Biome; feature: [SRF] surface water layer (ENVO:00010504) within the epipelagic zone...; material: water...
TTAGATGGCAGTACTCTTACACTAAATCTTTCTAAACCATTAGAACAAGGTGTTGAATATCATGTGTATCACAGAATGTACAAAGGTAATAATGTATGGCTACCATTTAAAAGAATGGACGATCCAAACTTTGGAACAGGAAATCCGGTTACAAATACAAATGCTGTAATGAAATCATTACAAGGTGATGGAAGTACAACAACGGTAGATGTCAGTGCCATAGAAACAGGAAACGAAGATGAAATTATTATAAGAAAATCTACAAGTGATGGAGCATTTTTACCAGATCCAAATGCAGTTGACACATTGGTAAAAGGCGGAGATTTAGCATACTCTACAGCACAAGGTATAAATGCTGAAGACATAAACATAGACGGTGATGGATTTGTTACAGAAACATCTGCTAAAGGTCCAGAAGAATTTGTACCAGGACAAGTTTTAGACACACTAGACATTCAAGTTTATGACAGAGGACAAAATACAGGAAGTAAAATTAACAGTTACAATTATTTAGGTGACGGAGCAACCACACAGTTTAGTTTTGTTGATGCACCACAAAGTAATACTGCTATATTCTTAAGTGTTAACAATATATTGTACAATTCAAATCAATACACAGTTGATTATCAAGATAAATTTATTGAAATTACACCAGCACCAACAACTGGAGCAAAAATTAATTTTATAACAATGGGTAACAACGGTGAAGCAATACTTGATACTGATACATTTAAAGGTGATGGTAGCACAGTTGAATTTGTAACCAGAGCCAAATTTACACAAGGCAATATTCAAACTTTTGTGCGTGTAGATGGACAAGAATCAGCATACACTGTGATAGAAACTGATTCATCTTATGCTGTTTCTAATAGAGTAGCAATAAGATTTAACACTGCTCCAACATCAAACAGTTTCATAAACATTGTGGTGTATGAAAGTGCTTCACAATCGTTCAGCGAAGTTACACAAGACATATTCACAGGTGATGGAAGCACAACAACTTATCAAATGAACCAAACTCCGTTCAGTCAAAAACCATTTACTAACAACGTAATTGTAAAAGTTGGTAATGATGTATTAAGAAGTGGATTCCATAGAAAATTCACAGTCAGCACATTAAGAGAATATGAATTTAAAAATTGGCAAGTACTTCCAGGAGTAGTTAATGCTTCTGATGTTAGAGCATTCTTAAACAAAACAGAATTAACTTCAGCAGAATACAGATGGAATCCAGGAACTTCAAGTGTTACACTTACTTCAGGTGTAGGAGAGGTTGGTGATATATTAGATGTGTACATTGAAAATGGAGAATACAGTGTGAGTGATACAGGATTGATTACTTTTACTTCTGCTCCAGCACAATCAAGCACAATTACTGCTTACCAGTTCAGTAAACATGACGTACAAGACATAGATAGAACACAATATGATGTTGTGGCAAAATTAACTGTTACTGTGAACACAGATGATTATTTCCAATACAATCAATTGACAAACGGTGTTGTTAAATTAAACCGTCCGGCAGTTGATGCTCAATATGTTTGGGTATGTTTGAATGGTGAGTGGTTAGCACCTAGCATAGACTACACAGTTTCTAATAATCAAATGTTCTTAAAAATAAGCAGAACATTATCTCAGAACGATGAAATAGATGTGATACACTTTACAGCACCTTCATTCATAGGAAAATTTGCGTACAGACAATTTAAAGATTTGCTGAACAGAACACACTTCAAACGTTTAGGTGATGATAGACAATACACTTTAGCAGAAAGTTTGAGTTGGAATGACAAAGAAATTACACTGGTTGATGCCACAGGCATCACAGAACCTAGTGTTGCTTCACAACTTCCAGGTATTGTGTTCATTGATTCTGAAAGAATTGAATACTACAAAAAAGATGGCAACAAACTCCAACAATTAAGACGTGGAACATTTGGTACTGGTATAGCAGAAATACATCATGCCAACACAGATGTTCACGATCAGAGTGCTTTCCAAAATGTACCTTACAAAGATACTTTCATATCTGAAACATATACAGGTGCTGATGTGGTAAACAATACATTAAACATTGGCTTTACACCTAAAACAGCAAATGAATTTGAATTGTTCGTAGGTGGCAAGAGATTGAGAAAAAATAGTATTAGTGTGTATGATCCTGCACTAGGACAAGACAGTCCTGAAGCAGATAGCACTGTGTCTGCTGAATTCAGTGTTACAGGCACAACTGCGGTGATAACATTTACTAACACACCAGCCGAAAATGCCCAAATTTTGCTGGTTAGAAAACAAGGTAAAATATGGCAAACAGGAACAGATCCACTGAGTCAGACAGAAAATGACATCGCAAGATTCATACGTCAAAAAGAAGTGGCTGTGCCGCAATAAATACAATGGTAGAACGGAGCAAAAATGAGCAAAATTAAAGAGAATAGTGGTGTATTAATACAAGGACATATTAAAATCCACGATCCAGAATCAGACAAGGTTTTTGTTGATAAACGCAACGCAATTCATTATGAAAACATGAGTGTTGCTTTAGCAGAAAGTGTTGCCAATCAAGGTCAAGGCTTTATAAATTCAATGTCTTTTGGTAATGGTGGAACAAGTGTTGATCCAACAGGAATCATCACATACCTGACTCCAAACAGTACAGGTACAAATGCTACACTTTACAATCAAACTTACACAAAAATTGTTGATGATAGATCAGTTTCAAACCTAGATCCACAAAGAAACAAAATAGAAACAAGACACGTTAACGGAACAAATTACACAGATGTTGTTGTAACTTGTCTTTTAGATTATGGTGAACCAAATGGACAGGACGCAGTTGATGGCGCAAGTGCATCAGACAGTCTTTATGTATTTGATGAATTAGGATTAGTAAGTTATTCACCATCAGGCACAGGTAAATTGTTAACACACGTAATTTTCCATCCTGTACAAAAAAGTTTAAACAGATTAATACAGATTGATTACACAGTCAGAGTTCAAAGTTTGACAGGTTTTAACGAAGGGTAATAAATGGCATACACAATAAGTTTTACGGATGCTGTAAACAAAGGCACTATCACGATAGAAGACAACACTGTTAATAATCAAACCAGTGTTAATTTTCCAGGCAAGAACACAACGTCATATGGAACAGTAATATCAGAAAACTTTTTACAATTATTAGAAAATTTTGCTAACAGTTCGGCACCATTGAGACCTATTGAAGGTCAACTTTGGTTTGATACTTCTGCTGGAGTTAATCAACTTAAAGTTTATGATGGAGCAAATTGGGTAGCATCAGGTGGATTGAAAAAAGCAATCAACCAACCAAGTGCATCAGAAAGTATTTCAGGTGATTTATGGGTGGACACAAATGCTCAACAATTATATTTGTTCACAGGTTCTGGTTGGGTACTAATTGGTCCACAATACAGTCAAGGTTTAAAAACTGGAGCAACTCCAGAAACTGTGATAGGCACAGACGATCTATCGTACAGCATTGTTAAATTAGAAGTTGAAGCACAGACAGTTGCTATTATTTCAAAAAATTCATTCACACCTAAAATTACTATTCCAGGATTTTCAGCAATAAATCCAGGAGTAAATTTAAGTTCAACAAATTTTGGTGCAGATGTAAACAAATTATATGGAACATCTGAAAAAGCAGAATCATTAGTTGTTGGTAACACAACAGTTGCCGCAGGAAACTTTTTAAGATCAGACACAACTTCATTAACAGATTTTCCAATCAAAGTTAAAACAGATGATGGTATAGAAGTAGGTGCCGCTGGAACATTTAAAATGTTTGTGGAAAATCAAGCAGGTATAATTCAATTAGGCACACAAGATGAAGAAATTGATTTTAGATTGAACAGTGGTGGTTCAGTATCAACTGTGATGAGAATTAGTTCACAACAACAAGTTGGTATTAACACAACAAATCCTAATCAAGCATTAGATGTTGTAGGAAATATTGTATCATCTGGATCAATAACAGCAAACAGCACAGCACCTTCAACTAATATTGGCACAGGTGCTTTAGTATCTAAAGGTGGATTAGGTGTTGCTCAAGATGTTAATGTTGGCGGAGCAGGAACGTTTGCTGGAAACATTACAGCACAATCAATTTTACCAACAACAGATATAACTTTTGACATTGGTTCTAACACAAAAAGATACAACACAATATACGCCAGCAATTTAAACGCAGGAACTATTATAGGAAACGTTACAGGTACTGCTAGTAGTACTGATGAAGCAAACAAATTATCTTCTGCTTCTACATTTAGAATGACTGGTGACGTTACAGCAACTGATGTATCCTTTCAAGGAGACGAAGGAACTGCAAGAACATTTAACACAACAATAAGTAATTCGTTTATTGGCAATCAAACACTTACAACAACAAGTCAAGTAAGTGATGAAATTATTTTAAACAGAACAACAGGCACTACTGGTATATTTAAAACAACTGTTGGTACAATCACAAGTGCTATACCAACTCCACCAGTTGCGTCTATCATGGCTTTTGCTGGAGCAACTGCTCCAACAGATTGGTTATTCTGTGATGGTGCTGAAGTACAGAGATCAGTTTACAATCAATTGTTTCAAGCAATAGGAACACAATACGGAACACCAAGTACTTCTTCAGTGTTCAAATTACCAGACTTACGAGGTAGATTTGCACTAGGTAAAGACAATATGTCTAACCCAGGTTTAGGACAAGGTTCAGCAGACAGAGTAACTTCTCCAGTAGCAGATGGCTTAGGCTTAGGCGCTGGTGATGAGAAGAAAACAATGGCAAAAGAAAATTTACCAGATCACGAACACGATTTAAGAGCAAACAATGGAGATCAATTCTTTGCTTCAAGAAATATAGCAGGTGCTTCTACAGATCCAGAAGTAACTACAACAAGTGGTCCAGATTTATCTAACAGTGCTGGTGCTCAACAGTTACCTAACTCAGGTGGCATTGATGGCACAATTGGACAACCAATGGATGTAATGAATCCATACTTAACATTGAATCACATAATTTATACTGGAGGAGCATAATGAGTTATAGATTGAATAAAACTGATGGCAGTTTACTTGTAGATCTAGTTGATGGTCAATTAGACACAACTTCCAGTGACTTAACATTAATAGGTAGAAATTATTCTGGCTTTGGTGAAGTATTGAATGAAAACTTTATTCAGTTATTAGAAAATTTTGCCAACGCATCTGCTCCTATAAATCCAATCAGAGGACAACTTTGGTTTGACACAGCAGAGAATAGATTAAAAGTTTACAACGGTTCAGCATTTACTTCATCCGGCGGAACAACAGTTGCTGAAAATGAACCAAACATGGTTGCTGGCGATCTTTGGATTGACAGTACAAAAAGTCAATTATATTTCTTTGATGGTGTAAGATTACAATTAGTTGGTCCAGCATATTCAACAGCACAAGGAACATCAGGTCATCAAGTAGCCAGTGTGTTAGACACACAAAATATTACACAAACAGTTATAAAAATGTTTGTGGGTGGCAATCTTGTTGGTGTTCATTCAAATGCAACATTTACTCCAGTTACAACTGCTAGAATTCAAGAATTAGTTACAACTGCTAATCCAACTGGAACTTTAGTAAAAGGTTTTAACACAGTTGGCACAGATTACAAATATGCGGGAACATCAACTATTGCTGAATCTTTAGTAGACGGCAATGGTGTTGTGAGAACAGCAGACCAATATCTTGTGGCAGACAGTGATGATTTAACAACAGGTGCACTTACAATTCAAAACAATGCAGGATTAACAATTGGATTAAATCAAAATACAAAATTACAATTTAACAATAATGCTTTTCAAATTGCGAATCAATTATCAAATCAAGATGTTGAAATAACAGTAAGAACACCTGCTGAAGTTTCGGCATTCAAAATTGACACTTCTGCATCAGCAGTTGGAATTTACAAAGCATCACCAACAGCAACACTACACGTTGGTGGCAGTGTTATTATTGATGCTGACCTTACTGTCGGCGGAACAACTACATCTGTTGACACACAAAATCTTAGAGTTGAAGATAAAAATATTGAACTTAACTTTACAAGTTCAGGTGCAACGACCAACGATGCAGGAGCAGATGGTGGTGGTATAACTTTAAAATCTACAGACGGTGATAAAACATTTGCTTGGTCAAATGGTACTGACGCTTGGACAAGTTCTGAATATTTAGATTTTGCTGTAGGTAGAGGTATTAAAATTAACACAAACACAGTTTTACTTGAAGACACACTGGGCGGTTCAGTTGTTAATTCATCATTAACATCAGTAGGAACATTGGCAAATCTAAATGTAGATGATATAAACATAAATGGTTCTACTATTACAAGTCAAAATGCTCAGTCATTAAAATTAAGTTCAGACACAGCGGCAATTGAAGTTTTAAGTAACAAAAGAATTACAGGCGTTGGAACACCAATCAATGCTTCAGATGTTGCTACAAAAGAATACGCAGATGGTTCAACAATTATCAGTTTACAATTAGATGTTTCAGGATTTACACAAAACGCAGTAGGAAACAATTATCTAAACACAAGAGAAGTTTTAGAAACACTTTATCCTGTGGCAGGATATGATAGCGGTTCTGCAGAACCACCATTAGGTGTATTTGCTAATAGTGTGATTCCAGCAAGAACTGATGGTGCTCTGGCAAGAGTATTAACAGTTGATTACGGTGCTGGCGGAGGTTTCACAATACCAACCATTGATTTCTCAGGATTGAAAAACTTTACGCAAGTGGATCAAACAATTACTATTCAATCAAGAACAATAGCAAGTGTAACATTTGGTGCTCAGGATCCTAATTTAGGTACAACAACAAAAATTACAACAACTGCTTCACATTTCTATGAAGGTGCTCAAGCAGTTGTGATATCAGGAACAACTGTGGTAAACGGTGTGACAGCAAATATAGATGGCAACTACACAATACAGGCGGCAGAATTTCCAGCAGAAACTCCAAACTATGTGAGTTTCACAATTGATTTAGACACATCTGCGGCAGGATGGCAAAGTGCTACGTGTACAGTTGGTACAGTACAAAGAACTCCAACTGTGGGTGCGGCGAATAAACAAGTGGTAGAAGACGTATCAAATGCTTCAAATGTAACAGGAACAATCACATTTGCTCCTACAAGAAAACTATTACAATTTGGTGTAAATGGTGGTGCTTGGACATTTGACAGAGAAATAACACTAACATTAACTTCGTAGGACGATAAATATAAGAAACAAAGGGATCTATGGCATATATTGTTAACAAATTTGATGGAACACTGATAGCAACTGTAGAAGACGGTACTATTGATAATACAACTAATCTACGTTTTATAGGTAAAAACTACGCAGGTTACGGTGAAATCCAAAACGAAAACTTCTTACACCTATTAGAAAATTTTGCTAGTGGTACACAGCCAACTCGTCCATTAGGTGGTCAGATATGGTTTGACACATCTTCAAGCAAATTAAAGTTTTATGATGGCACAAAATTTAGAACAACAGGCGGTGCTGAAGTAGGTACTACTGCTCCAGCAGGTTTAACAACTGGTGACTTTTGGTGGGATTCAGCAAACAGTCAATTGTATGCTTGGGACGGCACAAGTTTTATTCTTGTAGGTCCACAAGGCACAGGTAGTACAGTAACACAATTTGTATCAAGACAAATCAAAGACAGTTTAAATGCCAACCAACAGATCATTGAAGGAAAAGTAAACAATGATACTGTTTTAATTTTCAGTTCAACAGCATTCACAATTGGCACAGCAGATCCAAACAACACAATTACAGGATTTGATGTTGTTAAAAAAGGTATCACATTAGTCAATACACTATCTACAACAAACGGTGTGACAACAACCGATCACAGATATTGGGGAACAGCATCTAACTCAGATAGATTAGGTGGATTTTTAGCATCTGATTACATCAGATCAGGATCAAGTGCTTTTTCTAGCATTGTAAGATTTGGAGATGTAGGTTTTACAGTTGGTGATTCAAATGATTTAAAAGTAGCAATAGAAAATGGATCTGAAGGAATAATTGCCAATGAAATTGGAAACAAAATTACTTTAAAAGTAAATGACACAGGTTCTGTAAATGAGATTGCTTTTGTAAGTCCAGATGGAATTATACCTGGAGCAGGAAATAAAAATTTAGGAATTGTGACAGACAAATGGTATGAAGTACACGCAAACTATTTCAAAGGTGTGGCAGACAGTGCTTCTGGTATTGACTTTGGTGGCACAACTTATTTAGGTGCAACAACAGCCGTGAACAACACAGTGGCATTGAGAGATGGCACAGGAAAAATTACAGCAAATACTTTTGACGGTGTGGCAACATCGGCTTCTTATGCTGACTTGGCTGAGATCTACACAACAGATAAAGAATACGAAGTTGGTACAGTAATGGCAATTGGCGGTGACGCAGAAACAACAGCATTTTTTGATGGTGGTCCATTTGGTGGAAATGTTTTTGGTGTTATATCAGGCAGTCCAGGATTTTTAATGAATAAAGATGCTGAAGGACAAGCGATTGCTTTTGTTGGACGTGTGCCAGTTAAAGTTAAAGGCGCAGTTGAAAAAGGCGAAAAAGTTTATGCGATGGATTATGGTATCGCAACTACTACCAAAAAAGGTGAATTGGTAGGTTTTGCTTTAGAATCAAATGCAGATGAATCCACAAAATTAGTAGAGGTAGCACTAAGGTTAATAAATAATTAGTAGGAATAGAATACAATGGCTTTAGTAACCGCAAACAGATTTAATACTTTAAGACAGCAAATAGATAATGTGTTAGGAAATGGTTCAGGTGATACTGGATATGGACAAACACTTATTACACAATCAGTTCAGGTAGGTGATTTAATCAATGCTACCAACATCAATAACGCATACGAAGATTTAAGAAAAGCATACAAACACCAAACTGGTGGAAATCCAGCATCTAACTTAATTCAAATTGTTTCTCAAGGAGATTTGATTAAAGAAAATGATGGTGTAAATTACACAGGTTGGGATCAGTATGAAGCATTGGCAACAACAATTGGAACAAATAGATTAACAGTTGACTCTACACAACAATCAGTTGTACTTGCTAGTAGCAATGAAAGAGGTTCATGGAATGGAACAATCACACTGATCATTAACGTTAACTTTACATCTGCGGATGCTAGAAGACATTATTTCAACGCAGGCGGTTATATTCAAATTTCATCTAGTACAACAGACAGCAGTTCAAAAGGAACTTCTTGGAACAGTGTAATGGGCGGAAATTTAAAATTTAGTGCTCACGGAACTACACACACAGGAAACGGATCAGTAACAGGATCTGGAATAGGAAACTACGAACTAGACGGAACTTCTCAGAGACTATTATCAAACTTTGATGCAGGTGGTGGGGCATATTCTGCCAACGATTACTATGTGGATGTAGAGCGAACAAGCGACACACAAATTAGATTCACAATGACCTGGAGAGACGAAGCAGGCGGCAATCCAGATGAAAACATTTCGAATTTAAGAAGTTACATTTACACAGCAACAGCAATCACAGATGTAATTGGTACTGCACCAGGTGTTGTACGTGGTTCTGGTGATAATTTCTAATCTATAATTTGACTTATATCCAAAAATCAAGTATAATATTCTTAATATTATGGATGAATCCTTATCAAAATCTTTGGAATACGCAGAGCGTCTAAGAACCTTCAATAATCAATTAAAATTGTTGAAAGAGAAATGTCTTGAAAACAATATCTATTATACCGAAGGACATCAATTCACAATAGACCTTGCTCTTATAAATTACTGTCTCACGTATATCAATATCAAAAAAACAAATGAAGCAATATTTCTAGATGATTACAAACAACCTGTCAAAATTACAGATATTAAATCCTTTCATAACGACATTACTGATTTGTATCAACGCAATCTAAATCAATACCTTGTGGAATACAATCAATTGGTGAAAGACAAAGGTGAGATTTAATCATGACCAAAGGGGTTTTGCTTTTTGCTCATAACAATAGCACTGTGGATTATGTCAAACAGGCTAATTTTTGTGCAGGTCAGATTAAAAAACATCTTGATTTGCCAGTGTGTTTGATTACATCGGACAAATTCAACGAAGATCATAATAATTTTGATCACGTCATTGTGGTCGAGAAACCAAACACAGATCAAACAAAAAGATTTTACAATGTTACAAACAGTTATGAGGATACATGGAACAATACTTCAAGACCAGATGCTTATTCTTTAACTCCGTACGATGAAACCATTGTGATGGATACAGACTATATTGTAGCAAACAGCAACCTTAACAAAGTGTTTGAAAGCAAAGAAGATTTTTTAATCAACTACAAAGCACAACACGTAGACTTTGAATCTAGATACACAGAAGAAATGAAATATGTTAGTGATACAGGTATTGAAATGTGCTGGGCAACTGTATTTTATTTTAAGAAAACTGAAAGAACTAGAATTTTGTTTGATTTAATCAATCATATCAAAAAAGAATGGCAATTTTATAGATTCAAATATCAAATTGAAAATACAATTTATAGAAATGATTTTGCTTTTGCCATAGCAATTCACATGATTAATGATTTTGCTAAAACAAGTTGGCCCAAGCAATTGCCTAGCAAGTTGTTTTATACAACGGACAAAGATAGTGTAGACTCTTATCTTGATAATAAATGGAATTTTACATTAGAGCGAGGAGCAAAATGTCAGATTAAAGATATGAATATACACATAATGAACAAAATAGGATTGAATAAAATTATAGATCAATATGAATAGAGGTTTTATATTATTTGTACAGCAGAATGAAACTTGTGATTATTTAAAACAAGCAGTTGCCTGTAGTTTAAGCATAAAGAAATTTATGCCCAAAGAACAAATATGTTTAATGACAGATATCATTGTTCCTGAAAAATACAAGAAACATTTTGATCATATTCAAGACATACCAGGAGATGATCTCGCAGTTGACAGCGATTGGAAAGTCAATAACAGATGTAAAATTTATAATAGCAGTCCATTTGATGAATCTATTGTGCTAGATGTGGATATGTTATTGTTAGAGAATATAGAGCATTGGTGGAAACAATTAAGCAATTATGAATTGTTTTACACAAACAAAGTGAAAACCTATAGAGATGAATGGGTAACAAATGATTATTATAGAAAAGTATTTGTAGACAATGACTTGCCAAATGTGTATTGTGGATTTCATTATTTTAAAAAATGTAAAAACAATGATGTGTTTTTTAAATTGTTAACAGATATTGTAGTAAACTATGAACAATACAGCAAACGTTTTACAAAAAATCGCACTCAATCTTGGTGCAGTATGGATGTTGCCACAGCAATAGCAATAAAATTATTAGGTATTCAGCATAAAGTTTTCAGCACACAGTCCAATTTGACATTTACTCACATGAAACCTAGAATACAAAACTATCAAAGTCAATTAAAATTATGGACGGAACAGATAGATTACAATCTTACACCACAAAATGAATTATTTGTGGGAAATATTAAACAAAAAGGAATATTTCATTATGTTGAGAATAATTTTTTAACAGATAAGATGTTGGAGCAACTACAATGAAGATAAGACCGCCATTAGAATTTGATGTGATTCGTCCTAAAGTAAAACATTACTTTCATTTCGATCCTGAAAGCGGAGATGTGTTTGGTTGTAGTGTACAGCATCAAGGACACAGTGTAGAAATTACAAAAGAACTAGCAGATGAAATACAAAAAGGTTCAAAACATCTAGCAGATTACAAGGTGTCATTTAAAAATACAGGTTATGTGGTTGAATCACGTTATGTAGTGGACAACAAACTGCCAACTGATATAAAAGCAGATAATCACACTAACAAAGTAGTCTATGAAATAGTAAAAAATGATAAAGATTCTTGTATTAGATTCAAACTGGATATGAAAAATAAAAAATGGAACGTCAGTATAGATGATGATTTAAAAAACATAATACAAAACACAGTAAAACAAGACAATTATGTATTCAAATTTTTTACTACACCACAATACAATACAAGTGTTGCTGATTATTCCTTCAACATAGATTTAAAACAGTTATGTAATACTGGTGATATTCAACTGGAGCATAAATCTAGCGAAACACCAAGATTGTTTTGTAGAAAAATTTACAATTATTCATATGAGGTAGCACAATGATTTTAAATGTATCAGATATGGATTTTGTATTTTTAAGTGTTGATGAACCCAATGCTGAAAAAAATTTTGCGGACTTAAAAAGAAAAGTACCGTGGGCAAAACGTGTTCATGGTGTTAAAGGCTTTGACACAGCACATAAAAAAGCGGCAGAAGTGTCTGACACAGACAGATTTATCACAGTTGACGCTGACACACAAATACACAACGGTTTTTTGAACGTGAAGGTTGATTTAAATTCATTAGGATTAGACAACACTTATCAATTAAGTTGGTGTGGACATATTGATCTTAATGGATTAAGATACGGCAATGGAAGTTTAAAATGTTGGACAAAAGATTTTGTAAAAAATATGCGAACTCACGAAAATCACGACGGTGGAGCAGATAGCAACAATAAAAATGTAATAGAGTTTTGTCATTTTCCCAATTACTATCAATTCAACGATAATCATTCTATCAGTTACATAGATGGTTCTGCCTATCAGGCTTGGAGAGCAGGATTCAGAGAAGGTGTCAAAATGAGTTTAGATAAAAATGTGCGTCAAGCACCAAAAGACTTATGGTGGCAAAACTATCAACGATTACTTGTATGGATGACAGTGGGTATGGATAATCCATATGGTGTTCATGCTATTCATGGAGCAAGAACAGGATGTTACCTTACAATGTGTACAGATTGGGATATCGGTCAAGCGAATGAATATAGATTCTTTGAAAAGTATTGGAAAAATGAACTGCACAAAGATAAGATACCAGACTTTTATGAAGACTCTGTTGCACTAGGAAAAAAGATCAATGCTGAACACGAGATTGATTTACCTATAAATCCGCTAACAGCAGAACAAAGTAAATTTTTTAAGAAAGTTTATTATAATACTCCAAGAATAATAAGGAAATCAAGATAATGTATGATATTGTGTTTATAAGTTACAACGAAGCATTGGCAGATCACAATTTTAAGTTGTTGTGTGACCGTTTTCCTATTGCCCAACGAGTAAACGGAGTAAAAGGAATTCACAAAGCACACATAGAAGCGGCAGAAGTATCTATGACAAAAATGTTTTGGGTAGTAGACGCTGACGCTCAAATAGTAAAAGATTTTAATTTTGATTACAAAGTTGATCAATATAATTTAGATACAGTTCATGTATGGCAAAGTCTTAATCCTATAAATGATTTACAGTATGGATATGGTGGTGTTAAATTGTTGCCTAAGCAATTAACTTTGGATATGGATACAACCACAACTGATATGACTACTAGCATTTCTAAAAATTTTAAAGCAATAAAGCAAGTTTCAAACATCACAGCATTTAATTCAGACCCTTTCAGTGCTTGGAAAAGTGCATTTAGGGAGTGTGTAAAATTAAGTTCTAAAGTTATTGATAGGCAACAAGACAATGAAACAGAACAAAGATTAGATATTTGGTGTAGTAAAGGTGCTGATAGACCGTATGGTGATTTCGCAATAGAAGGTGCGAAGTCCGGCAGAAAATTTGGCACAGAACAAAAAGACAAATTGAATTACATTAATGATTTTGATTGGCTTAAAAAACATTTTGAGGAGACCTGCAGTGTCAGTACGTACTACTAGAATACCATTTGATAATATCGTTAAGTTTGGACAACAGACAATGATGAATCATAAATTATTCAACGTGAGTTGGATATTAAGTAGATTCTGTAATTATGATTGTTCATATTGTTGGCCCTATGCTCATTCTAAAAAAGTAGATCATAGACCATTAGATGTTTATAAAAAAACAATGGATGAAATTAAAAACCAAGCACGAAGCAATGGCTTTGATAGTTTTCATTTCAGTTTTAGTGGAGGAGAACCTACAGCATACAAAAGATTTTTGCCTTTAATAGGTCATTATGCCTCAGATGAGAAAAGTAACTATCAAAGTATTCACATGACAACAAATTGTTCACCAGGAATAAAATGGTGGAACACTTGGCTTAATGCAACCAAGTCGTTAGTGCGTAGAAGTATAACCGCAAGTTATCATCATGAATTTGCCGATGAACAAACTTTTGGAGATAAACTTTTAATGTTGCAAGATGCTGGTGTTTATGTTACAATAAATCAAGTAATGGTTCCTGAATTGTTTAGCGAACTATATGATAGATGTAAAAGATTCAATGACAGAGGTATCAATGTTACACTCAAACCTCAAAGCAATGAATCTGCGAGTGAGATTGTATCAGGTTATAATGAAGAACAAGTAGAATTAATGAAAACAGGATTTGCTTTAAAGACAACTGACGGTTCAGAAATAGGTCAAATTAGTCTTATGGATCATAAAGATAATATGTATGAGATAGACCAAGCAGAAAGATTCAATGCTTTTGGCTTCAATAAGTTTAAAGGTTGGAACTGTAATGCTGGATATCAAAGTTGTATTGTAAGAGAACCAGGCGGTGAAATAAAAAGAGCATACAGTTGTCATGATGAACCATTAGGAACTATAGATGAAGGATTTCAATTATTTAAAAACGCAAACAAGTGTATAACTCCAACTTGCGTAAGTTCTGCTGATAGTAAAATTCCTAAATCAAGAGGATTAGACAAATTAGAAGCAATAGAAAAGGATGAAATAATATTAGAAATAAGTCGTAAGCAATCTAAATTATTTAAAAAGGAAAGAACAAATGTATAAACTTGAAGACATTAGAGATATTCATTTAGAAATCACAAGCAGATGTCAGGCAAAATGTCCTATGTGTCCTAGAAGAATAAATGGCGGACCGTTGAATCCTTTTATACATTTGGATGATGTTTCATTAGAAACTTTTAAAAAATGGTTTCCGGTAGATTTCATTAAACAATTGAACAGTTTGTTTATGTGCGGAAATTTAGGAGATCCAATTGTAAGCAAAGACACATTAGAAATCTATCAATACTTAAGAGCAACCAATCCTAATATAGGACTTGCCATGCACACAAATGGAAGTGCTAAAGATCAAGAATGGTGGAGAAAATTAGCAAAAGAAAATGTAAAAGTTACTTTTGGGTTAGATGGTTTGAAAGATACTAATCATCTTTATAGAATATCTACAGATTTTGATAAAATTATTTCTAATGCTAACGCATTTATTGGAGCAGGTGGATTCGCAAAATGGCATATGCTGGTGTTTAAACACAATGAACATCAAGTTGAAGAAGCAAAACAAATGTCCAAGGACTTAGGTTTTAGAGCATTTACTACAAAACATACTTCAAGATTTCACAATGGCGAGTTACAAGTAATAGATGAAAAAGGAAATCCTTTACACAAACTAGAGCCTACACAAAAAAGTGCAGATATGATATCATTAGTGAAAGAATCACAAAGTGAAACCAAGCCAACTATTGTATGTAAGGCAGTTAAAAATCGCCAGTTGTACGTGAGTGCCTGTGGTAATATATCTCCTTGTTGTTGGTTAGATATGGAATGGATTCCGCCTATGCAGTCAAGTAGAATAGATTACATGGACAGGATTGGAGAATTTCCTAATTTAAATACAAGTACACTAAAAGAAATATTTGATGGTGGTTATTTTGAAAAAATTGAAAAAACTTGGGGGCACACACCTTTACAAGAATGTGGTAAGCAGTGTGGTTCTTTTGATAAACTAGGAGCACAATTTGAAAATTAATATTCAAGATGTATTGTACTGGATGGATACAATCAGACAATCTGATGACAAATATCGTACATTAGAAAGTTTCTGGAAAGGACAGATCAATAGTAAAGTTTGGTTAATCGATCATTTACAAAAGTTTCAACAACAAATGCCATATAATATTTTATTGTGTGGTGGTTGGAATGGAGTATTGTCTACATTATTGTTCAACAGTGAACTGGATATCACACGTGTTGTTAGTATGGATATAGATAGCAAGTGCGAATCTATTGCTTATTCTATGAACAAAGAGTATGAAATGGATGGCAGGTTTAAAGCAATCACGTCAGATATGCTGTTATACAATGATTATGGCAAACATAATTTAATTATTAATACTGTATGTGAACACATGACAGTTGATCAGTATCAACAATGGTTAGAAAAATTACCAAGTAACAAAAGGATTGTAGTACAAAGTAACGACTTTTTTGAATGCGAAGAACATATTAATTGTCAAAAGTCATTGAAAGAATTTGAAAAAAATTGTGGGTTAACTATTGAAGAATCAGTAGAACTTACAACAGACAAATACAAAAGATTTATGATTATAGGATTTAAGAAATAATGGACACAGCAACTAAAATTTTTAACAAATTTAAAGATGGCACACTGCCATGGTTAGAATTAGATATGAACTTTAGTCCATACATTGATTCAAATGAATTTATTAATGTGGACAAACACTATGTGGCCCACAGAGAAACTGAATCACATATAGGCTGGAGCAGTTGTTGTCTGCATGGACTAGGCATTGATAAAACACAGGTAGCAAAAGAATATGGCTATGATGATGAATTAAATGCTCCATATGATTGGACTGAACTTGCTAAGGTAACACCAGCAGTAAAAATGTTTTGGGATAAGTTTCCGGCTGAAAGATACAGTAGAATAAGATTTATGAAATTAAAAAGTTATGGAAAAATAGATTGGCATAATGATCATCCAGGCCATGAACTACCAGAAGACTTATGTGATTATCTTATTCCAATTAATGTTGCTGTACAACATCCTACTTTATGTTATATGGAAGTAAAGGATCACGGATTAGTTCCTTTTGGACATGGCAAAGTATTTTTAATCAACATATTGAAAGACCATCAAGTGGTTAACAATTCTAACGTTGATAGAATACATATGATCGCTCAAGCACACATAGGCAATCAAAGAGAACAATTTAATGAATTATTAGATAGGAGTATTAAAAAATATGGCATTTCAATATGATGCACAGAACAAAAAACACAATATAGTTTTTATTCTTGAAAGTAATTTTCACGCAATAAAAAATAATTCTGCTAAAGAATTAATACAAAACATTGCGGAATACCAGATTGGGAATTTGAATACTATGGGATATGATGTGTTGGTGTCTATATCTGAAGATACAACATTGAGTAAAATAGCAGACAAATATGATTATGCTGTTGTGTTTACTCCTGATACAGAGTTTCAGGGAGAATCATTCTTTAAACACCTGCAGAAATTAATCAAGCAAGACTTTTATATAGCAGGACATATACTTGATAGGAAAGAAGGATATTATGAACTGCATGAACAATGCTATGTAATTAATCTTAAAAAACATAAAGAATATGAACTTCCTGAAATAGGTGAATTAAAAAGAGATTCAGAACACTTTACAACTGAACCTATAAGAAGTGATGAAAACTTTCACGATGATTACACGCCACTATGGGTCAAACCAGGAAATGAAAGTAAAACTTATCAACACAAATGGCATGGCTGGAATATTATCAGAGTTGCTTTAGACAACAAAGAAAAAATAATAGTGTTTGATGAAGATTTAAGAATTAGTAAAAAATGTTATTATGCTGTACACGAAACAGACTTCAATGAAAACAGTAAACAAATTTTTAAAAAATACAATCAAAGTGCTAATAGATTGTTTTATCCAATTAACACAGAAGAACTTCAGTCAGTACAAACAGGAATCATTAAGCAATTAATAACTCCTGCTAGTGGCTTTAATTGGTTAAAATATCTAGATAAACATGGATATGATCAAGATACTGAAGTTGTGTTTTACGATTACAATCCTAATGCTTTATACTATATGGAGCAAACTATAAAAGAATTTGATGGCGGTGATTATCATAAATTTTTAAAATCAAAAAACAGACACAAAACACCTGATTGGATAAATTCTAAATTAGAAATTGCAGAATACTTTGAAACAGTAAGCAATTTATGGCACATTAAAGATAAAATAAAATTTAAATTTGTAGAGTGTGATCTGTTGAATGAATTTACTATCAAGCCTATAAACGATAGAAATGTTATATTCAACATCAGTAATATTTTCGCATATGAACCAACTGTGCCTTTTGTTCCAACAAAGCAAAGAGTGTTTAAACAAAATCAATTGCTTAAACTACTAAAAGAAAAATATAACAAAATTCAATTAATTGTATCACAACACGCCTGGACTGGATTTGTAGACTATGACATAGACGCAGGTCCTGTAAAAGAATTTTATGAAGTTGATATTGAAACATTAAAAGCACCAATGTGGCGTTTTGGTAAAGAGTGGAGAAATCCTAAAGACCCTTGGGAGGACGACGATGGACAAGAATAAAAGCAGTTGTACTTTTTGTATGCATCCTTTTACAGGATTGGCTACTAGAGAAGATGGAGCAATAAAAGTATGTTGCCGTAGTCTTCCTATTGCTAATATTAAAGATATGAGTTTAGAAGAAGCATGGAACTCAGATGCTATGAAAGAAGTAAGACGGCAAGTTTTAAATGATGAAAGACCAGATGTATGCCAACCTTGTTTTGATTTAGAAGACCAAGGAGTACAAAGTTTAAGACAAAGACACATCACAGATTCATCACCAGAATCAAGAAGCAATTTGTATCCAAATGCTTTAGACAGTTTAAGTGCTGACTACTCAATGCCATTTGAATTGCCCACAATGGAGATTAAAATAAACAATCTTTGTAATCTTAAATGTAGAATGTGTAACCCTTTAGACAGTACACAATGGAAAGATTGGGGCAGTATAGTATCTCACTATGAAAAAGAAGGCAATTATCTTGTGGACGCAGTCAAAAATTTAGGATTAGAAAAAGCACCTTACGTAGGAATGTTTGAAGACAAAATGCATTTCTGGGAAAACCTAGAAAAACTTTTACCTTATTTCAAACGTGTAGAATTTGCTGGAGGTGAACCTTTAATGGATCCATCACATTACAAAATTTTAGACTTGCTGTCTAAGAACGGAAAAAATATTGAAATAAAATACGCAACCAACGGTACAACCTTAGGTATAAAAGGTGGCAGAACAGTGCATGAGTATTGGCCCAAGTTTAAAAGTGTTGCTGTGAATGTAAGTATAGATGGCTTACACGACACATATGAATACATCAGAGGTAATGGCAAGTTTTCTGAAGTTGAATACAACATCAAAGAAATGAAAAAGATACCAACAGTAAGCCGTATTGTGGGAGCATTCACAGTACAAGCCAACAACATATTACAAATAGACAAAGTAATTGATTACTTTTTAAAGGATATGCAGATTGTGTTTTATAGTCATAGAGTGAATTATCCAAGAGCCTTATCGGCACAAGTTTTACCGGAGGATTTAAAACAAGCAGTAGTTGTAAAACTAGAAGCAATGAAAAGTAAAATTAAGGATTACGAAATTGTTAAAAAACATCCTGTGTTAGAAAAGATTACACTTCAACAAATTCAAGATAATATTAATTTTTTACAAGCAAGAGATCTACATGAACATTGGAATGATTGTATAGACTTCAATAGAAAATTAGATGAGACAAGAAACCAAGGACCATTCGAAAAAATTAATCCGGAGTTTGCTGATTATGTTTAGAGTTGAACATTTATACAAACACGTACAAGAAAGTGTAAAGGTAG
>ERZ802830.1839-NODE-1839-length-19822-cov-11.0748_pt1 | contig 19822 bp, 16 predicted proteins | sample MGYA00345654_ERZ802830 | MGnify/ENA primary metagenome ERZ802830 (study PRJEB30503, sample SAMEA104212375) | marine metagenome | biome: Westerlies Biome; feature: [SRF] surface water layer (ENVO:00010504) within the epipelagic zone...; material: water...
CGGACCTAGATGGTCTAGCAAAAGCCGCATCAAATTGGGTCGGTAGAAGCTCATCTCCTGATGATCTTTCTGACTTAGGGAGCCAAGCCTGGTCAGAGGCACACAAATTTCCAGGACAAATTGCCACAATGCTTGTACCTGCAGATTGTGCTTGGGGAGAAACAGATAAACTTGGTCCCGTAGTTAAAATCCATGAACCTCCTAAAGTTGATGATAAAGAAATAGACAAAGCATTTAGTGCGCTCTCTAAAAGCAATAATGCATTACTTTTTTTGGGTGGTGATTTTCTGGATGAAGAATCAGTAAATCTGGCAGGTAAAATTGCAACAGCTTCCAACTGCAGATTGGCTACAGATACATTTGTAAAAAAACACAGAAGAGGTAGAGGGATTACAAAAATAGAGCCTATCCCATATTTTGCTGAAATGGCAGAAGAGTATCTTAAGGGAATAGATACCATAGTGTTCATAGGTACCAAACCACCGGTTTCCTTTTTTGCCTATCCTGGAAAGAAAAGTTACTTATCTCCTGAAGAAGCAGAGCTGATTGAATTATGCTCTCCGTTTCAAGATGGCAAATACGCCTTATATGCCCTAAATGAATTGTTCAAAGGATCTAAGATAGACGAAAGATTTATGCCCAATGAAGATATAAGCATGCCAAGTTCGGGTAAGCTGGGTCCGGAAAATATTGGCCCTATATTTGCAAGCCTACTACCAGAGGAAACCATAGTATGTGATGAAGCGGCAACATCGGGTTTCTTTGTAACACCACATGCTTGGAATGCAAAACCTTTGGATTGGCTTGCCCTTACTGGTGGATCTATAGGTCAAGGACTACCCCTGGCAACTGGTGCAGCCATTGGAGCTCCAGATAGACCAGTTGTTTGTTTACACGGAGACGGAGGAGCTATGTATACGGTTCAATCTCTATGGACGCAAGCCAGAGAATCTTTAAACGTTACAAATATAATATTTTCAAATCGATCCTATGCTATTTTAAAAGTGGAGCTAGATAGAGTGGGTGCCCTAGGAACAGGAGAACGGGCTGCATCTATGTTTTCGTTAGATGATCCTGCGATAAGCTGGCCTTCCTTGGCAGAATCTCTTGGGGTGACTGGCTACAATACGACGACAGTAGAGGAATTTAAGAAAGCTTTATCAGAGAGCTTGGCTTCCGAAGGGCCTAGTCTTATTGAGGTAGTAATTTAAGGCTACTTCTTAATAAATTTAGTCCAGGTATCAATTGGCCTTCGATCAGTTCTTAAGCTATTAATGGGTGCTTCAGGGTCTCTATAACCAATTGCCATGCCACAAAATAACATTTCCTCTTCCGGAGCTTCAACGAAAGCAGTAACACTTTCTTGTTTCATGGCCCATGCTTCTTGAGGACATGTATCTAAACCTGCCTCTCTCGCCAGAAGCATAAACGTTTGAAGAAACATTCCTAAATCTGACCATTGAGGGGTTCCCATTTGTCTGTCTACGTAGCAGAAAAAAGCAGCTGGTGCTCCAAAGAAGTCATAATTTCTTAGCATCTGTTTAAATCTACCTTCTTTATCTTCACGACCTATGTCTAAAATAGAATACATTTGAACACCCACCTCAAACCTTGAAGTTTTATAGGGCTCTTTGAGATCTTCAGGATAAATAGCATACGCTGGAGTTTCCGGGTCTGACCACTCTTGCTGAAATTTGTGAAAAGAGTCCATGGCTTCATTGTTTATGACATATATTTTCCATGGTTGGAGGTTGCCTCCAGAGGCGCTCCTAGAGGACTTTTCAAGGAGTTCAGAAATTAATTGATCGCCTACCGGGTCTTTTAAAAATTCTCTTACCGAAAGTCTCGAATCTACTGCTTCACTTACGTCCATGTTTTATCCTATGTTAATTCTTTCTCAGCTGTCTCTTTTGCCCATTTATAATTGGCCTTGCCATTTGGTGCACGCATTACTTCCTCAACAAAGAGAACTTGCTTAGGAAGTTTGTATCCAGCTAAATGCTCTCTTGTGTATGAGATTAAGTCTTGCTCCTCAATTTCTTTGCCTTCTTGGAAAGAAGCTAGCGCAACTACTCTTTGGCCAAACCTATCATCCTGCAGACCAACTACTAAACAATCATAAATATCGTCATGCCTTTTTATGGCTTCCTCAACTTCTTCAGGATAAACCTTTTCACCAGCTGTATTTATACAGTTACTACCTCGACCTAGAAGCGTAATGGTTCCATCAGCTTCTACCTTAGCGTAGTCTCCAGGAAAACTATATCTAGTCCCTTGAAACTCTTTGAATGTTTCTGCAGATTTTTTTTCATCTTTAAAATATCCTAAAGGTACAAGTCCACTTGTTCCTATTTTTCCCATCTTGTCTGACCCGGGCTCTACTATCTCACCTTCATCAGTGATCACAATTACTCCAGGATTTAAAACAAATTTTGCAGTCTCAGCAGGTGCATCTCTAGATGCTCTTGAAGAGCCCATACCACCCTCTGTAGAACCCATAGCATCAACTAAAACCATATCATGATGTTTCAACAAGCCTTGTTTCACTTCTGAACTCCACATTACACCACTAGAAATAACAGTATTAACTGACTCTAAATTATAAGGTTTACCATTTGATTCAGCTGCATCTAAGGCGTCCATTAAAGGCTTAGCGAATGCATCTCCCACAATTACGATGTTATTAGCTTTGGTTTTTTCTACTTCTTTAAGAAGGTTATCTGGATCGAAACCTAACTGAGGAAGAGTAACAACTGTTCCTCCAACTAAATGTGGAATGATTGCACCAAGCCACATGCCTGTTCCATGCATTAATGGGCAAGCAGGAATGCTAACAGGTAAATTTCCTTCGTCAGCCAGTCTTTTAACCTCGTTACTAACAGATTCTAGGTCTTCTTTTTCTAATCTTTCTTGGACAGGAATCAGACCCCAAGCGCCAGCTGTATTTAACATGCCCATAAGATGTCCTTCATGCTGATACATAACCCCTTTAGGCATGCCTGTAGTCCCTCCGGTATAAAGCATATATATATTCTCACCTGATCTTTCTATTCTCTCCATCGGATCAGAAGAAGAGATTGCGGATTCATAATCTGAGGCGAAAGCCAAAGGCTCATTAGTGCCGTCATCAACTTGTATATATAACTTAACTTTGGGAAGCTTATCCTTGATTGCCTCTATTTGTTGTGAATAACATCCTTGATAAAAGACTGCTTCAGAGTCTGAGTTGTCTAAAAGATAGATGAGCTCTTCTTCCTTATACCTATAATTAACATTAATTGGCACGCCCTTAATTTTAAAAACACTATATTGAGCTTCTAAGTACTCATTTGAGTTATGTAGGTAAAGCCCTACTTTTGAATCATCTCCAAGACCAGCTTCAGTTAAGGCTGTAGCTAATCGAGCAGCCCTATCATCGTAATCCTTCCAAGTAACTTGTTTGTCGCCACATATCAAAGCGATCTTATCGGGTATTACGTCTGAGTTCCTCTCCCAAACTGATGCATATTGTGCTTCCAAAATAACCTCCTATTTAATTTTGAATCCAGCTACCGTGTGCGCCATAAGGCACTCGTTGCGGGATAATTATTTCTGCAACTGGCTCTTGATCAAACTCTTGAGCATCTATAATTACAAGCTTAGACTTTCTGGTTTCTCTTTCATGGACTAAGGAAAGTATCCATCCCTCGTCTTCACCGGCAGCGCCAGGTTTAGGAGCAAATACAGGCTCTCCTCCTGCAACATTATTTCCTAAATGATGGTCAGTTCTATTGCCAGATTCCAAGTGATATTTGAATAAATTCTCTCCAAAAGTTAGGTCTTCTACATCTGTTTTTAACTGCATACAATAACCAAACTCAGAAGAGAGGCCTATTCGATCGTCATTAATTCTTGGAAAATCACATGCGCCATCATCCAATTGTTCTTCTGATACAGTCCCTTTCTCTAAATCTATAACCCAGCGCCATAATCTTGCGACTGTGGTTTCACCTCCATAAATATCTTTGAAGCCACCGACCATCGCCTCTTGCTGTCTAGAGACATATAAAACTATCTTATTATCTATCTCAAATGAGTTAAAACTGTGGAAAACAAAACAAGGATCTATATCAAACCATCTAACATCCGCATTATTACCATCCCTAGGCATAACTCCTAATCGCGCACCACATTCTGGCTTGAAGCCAAATGGAGATCCTGTTGTTGCAGCCAAATCCATATCGGAAACTATTGGTAGATCCATAAAAACAACATAGTTTCTTGTAATGTTCCAATCATGCATCATTACAGGTCTAGGTAACTCGATAGCTTCAGATTGAACTAAAGCACCTTCTTTGCTAACTCTGTAGTAATTCAAATAAGGTTCGCTAAACATAGAATAACCAAAGAAAAGCATTTCTCCTGTTTCAGGGCATACTCTTGGATGTGCTGTCATAGCTGTATCTAACTTTCCATTAAAATCTTCCACACCAAGAGTATCTAAATCTTTATTTACACTCCAAGGCAAAGATGTTTCTTCTAAAGCCAATAATTTTCCAGCATGATTTACTATGTGGGTATTTGCTGGAGAAGCAGCCAAATTTCCAAATGAGGACATAACGTTGAGATCTTCTTCATAATAAGGAGTTTTCACATATCTATTCTTATAAGATGCCTTACCATCTTCGAGATACACACCGTGCAACATTCCATTTCCAAAGAACCAATGATCGCTATATCCCGATACAGGATTAAACCCATTTCTAACAAATAAACCTGAAAGATCTTTTGGTATTTCTCCTTTTACTTCTAGTTCATGCTCAGTTAATTCTTTTTCAACAGGAGCCCAGTTTCCCTGCAAGTGCCAATGTAATTTTTTTTCTTTGATGGAAATATCTCCCATAGCTCTCTCCCCTAATAATTAAGCTTAGTTATAGCAAAAAAAAAGGCTTTGTTATAGAAAAATTTATGAGTTGTAAGTTTATTTTTTATGCTAATTTATGAGAATTATTTAACTTTTATTGCTAAAAAATAAAAATATTAATGAATATATCTATAAGAAATCTTTTATCTATTCTCATTGCAGTATTATTTTCATTCTCAACTTCTTCTTTTACAAACGAAATAGAACGATTAGATCCGGTAGAAGCAGGATTTTCTAAAGAAAGGCTTCAAAGGATTTCTCCCGCAATGCAAAAATATATCGACGAAAACCTAACCCCAGGAGTTTTAACTGCAATAATGCGAAAAGGAAAGATAGTCCACTTAAAAACTCAAGGCTATATGGATGTCGAGAATGAAATTCCGCTACAAGAAGATTCCATCTTCAGAATAGCATCTATGACAAAACCGATAGCATCCATTGCTTTGATGATTTTATGGGAAGAGGGTCATTTCCAACTCAATGATCCTGTATCAAAATTTATTCCTTCATTTTCTCAAACGAAAGTAAGTTCAACTGGCGATGTAAGCGGAAAAACTGGAACACTAGAAAATCCTAAAAGAGAAATCACTATCAGAGATATGCTTACTCATACCGCAGGGCTTGCAAATTCTTATATAGGCAACAGACAGGCATACAGAAGGGCTATGAATTTACCCAGGCCTAAAAGTAATGCTGAACAGATTGATAGGCTATCAAAACTTCCATTAAATTATCATCCAGGTGAGCAATGGCAATACTCAGCGGCCACTAACGTTGTTGGCCATCTTGTAGAAATAATCTCTGGACAATCCCTAGATATCTTCTTAGAAGAAAGGATATTTATGCCCTTAGATATGAAGGACACACACTTTTATTTAGAAGATACAAAAGGAGGCAGACTAACTGCACAATACGTTCCAGGGAAAAATAATGAAATTAAACTTCAAGATCCTGGTTCAGAAAAAAGCCGCTGGATAACCTCTCCAAGAAATATATTTAGTGGCGGAGGCGGTTTAGTCTCTACTGCAAGAGACTATTTGCGATTTCAACAAATGGTATTAAATGCAGGAGAGCTGAATGGCATAAGAATTCTTGCTCCAAGTACAGTATCTTTAATTTTAGAGAATCATACTGATGATCTACCAATTTGGCTCACCGGGCCGGGCACTGGTTTTGGTTTGGGTTATGGGGTCATAGTAGATAGAGGAAAAGCTTCAACTCCCTTATCAGAAGGCTCGGCCTATTGGGGAGGGGCATATTGCACTATATCTTGGATCGATAGAGAGAAGGATCTAGTTGGATTGATGATGACGCAAGTTAGACCTTATACCCACATAAATATAAGAAGCGATTTTCAAGTTCTGACTTATCAAGCTCTCATTGAATAGAAAGAAAAAGATTTAATAATCGATTTTATCCTCAACAGCTTTTCCTTCTTTAGGAATAAGAGCAGATCTGATAAATGATGCTACTTCGACACTATCTTGGTTCTTTCCAATTGTTTTGACAGTAACAATTCCTTCATCGGGTCTTGATTTTGACTCTCTTTTTTCTATTACTTCAGACTCAGCATAAAGAGTATCGCCAACATAAAGGGGATGAGTCATCTTGATGTCAGTCCAGCCTAAGTTAGCTACCGTTTTTTGACTTATGTCACTTACGCTCATACCAACCATTAGTGCCACCGTAAATGGACTAACCACTAATGTCTTTCCAAACTCTGTTCCCTTTCCGTATTCATCATCTATATGAAGGGGGTGTTGATTCATAGTCAATAAAGTGAACCAAATGTTGTCTGATTGAGTTATTGTTCTTCCGGGTCTATGCTCGTAAACATCCCCTATGACGAACTCCTCATAATATCTACCAAAAGATTCTCTATAACGACCAGGTGATATTTCTTTCATTTTTTTAACCATAATAATCTCAGTCTATATTCTTTGGATCAATGCCTACAAGTCTTAATCTTTTTTCTAAGGATAATATTATTGGCTGATCGATCATTCTTCCATTAAATGCTATAACGGCTGATGAGGACTGATTAAAAGCTTTAATTATTTCTTTTGCCTCTGATATTTCTTCCTCATTTGGAAGAAAAGAGTCAGTAATGACTTCTAACTGACTAGGATGAATTGCTGCTTTTCCATTAAAACCAAGCATTTTGGCTTTTTTACTCTCTTCTCCTAGAGCTTTTAAATTCTCTATATCCATAAAAGGGCTGTCAATTGAAAATAAATTATTAATAGCAGCCTCTAGAATTATCTTTGACCTTGCATACAAAAGAGAGTCCCAGTCCATAGTAGAACCTAAGCTAGCACTTAAATCGGCACCGCCAAGAGCTAATCCTTTGACTGTCTTCTCTGCAGCTATTGAAGAAATATTTTTAATTGATCTTGGGGTTTCTAATAATGCAATCAGATTCACGTCTGGTAAGGACGATATGGACGAACTCTCTTCAACTTTCGGTAACATAAAAGCATTTATGGACAAGCTTGTCTGTGTTAAAACTTTAATATCTTCTTGACCGATCTTATCGCTAACTGGATTGACTCTAACTATTAAATTACCCTCATAGTTATTTTCTTTCAGATGTAGATAAAGATCTTCTCTGGCTTGGGATTTTTCGTTTTCAGGAACAGAATCCTCAAGATCTAAGATAATACTATCAGCACCTTTTTCGAAAGTCTTAGCTATCCATTCAAGTTTATTGGCAGGAATAAAGAGAGGGGAAATAGGAAATTTGTTCAAAGTCTAGGGGAGAGATTTTAGTTTCTTTCCTTTTCTACAAGAAAATCAACAACATCAAATAACTGATCTGTGCGAACAGCTCTTGAAGCTGAGACTCTATATTTACCATTAACTATGAGCGAAGGAACTCCAGTTACTTGCCATTGTTTCATTTTCTTATCAGCTTGATCCACGGCATTTCTAACTCCAAATGAAGTAGAGACAGCTTTGTATTTATCCTTTTCAATATCAAAACCTCTGAAGTAATATTCTAGCTCTGTATTACCAGTAAGCATTCTTCCTTCGTTTTGAATGGTATTAAAAGCTGCAGGAACGAACTGCTGTTCTATACCTAGGGCTTTTGCTGTGTAATATATTCTTGCATGCGTTTTTAACATTTCATTCCAAGTAGCTGGAGATTTTATAAATGCCACATCTGAGGGCATATCTTTTTTCCATCTAGCTATATACGGCTCTAGAGCATAACAATGATTACATCCAAACCAAAAAACTTCAGTTACCTCAATCTTTGAGGGGTCTCTAACAGTTGTGGGTTTGTCTACAATTTCATAATGAACCCCTTCTCTGAATTGCTCACCTGTACTTACTTCTAAAACATTTTGCTCTTCGTTTGAGCACCCCAATAGAAAAAATACAAATGAAACGGAAATAACAACAGAACGAAACATTTTTCTAGTATAAACCATGAACAAAACTGGATAGAGCATCAATCTCTACATCATCTAGCTTGTAGGCTATTGAAGCCATTATTTTTGATGGATCTTCGTTAACTCTTTCACCTGATCGGTAATCTTTTAACGCTTTTGCTACGTAGTCAGGTTGCTGACCACTTAAAAGAGGATAAGCCGCAGGACCATTACCTAATCCTCTTGGTGAATGACAAGCAGAACAGGCCGGGACACCCTTTTCTAAATTACCTGCATAATATAGTTTCCTGCCAAGTTCGACTTTTGATTCGTCAGCCTGTCCAACCTTATTCTTTTGCGAGGCATAAAATGCAGCTATATCTTGTAAATCGGAATCTTGTAAGTTGTCTAGAAGACCGACCATAGAGTCTATAACTCTATCACCTGACTTGACTAGCCTTAATTGTTTAACAAGATATTTCTCATTTTGGCCCGCCAAAGAAGGCCATAAGCCAACAACGCTATTACCATCTGATCCATGACAGGCTGAACAAACAGCAACTTTTTCTTTCCCAGACTCTGGGTTACCTGCCCCTAAAAAAAAGATAATTGAGCTTAGAATTATTAGGTTTTTTAGTTTCATTTAAGAATCTATCTTTAAATATGATGTGACGCGCCGACATTATATACTAACCTTTCTAGCGATCCTAAAATTATAAGCTATATGAATAATACTTATTTTCAGCAAGCAAAATTCACTGGAAGTTATCCTGCCTGTAAGGATTTGCCTGCAGATGAAGGTTCAGAAATTGCATTTTGTGGCAGATCTAACTGCGGTAAATCAAGTGTGCTCAATGCCCTTACAAATAATAAAAAACTAGCCAAAACAAGCAAAACACCAGGAAGAACTCAAGCCATTAATGTCTTTGAAATCGGTTCAGCAGAGAATTTTAAAATTATAGATTTACCTGGATACGGATATGCAAAAGTATCAAAAGAAATGAGATCCCTTTGGGGTAAGGAAATAGACATATACCTATCTACAAGACAATGCCTTAAGGCCCTTTGCATCATAATGGATATCCGCCACCCCTTTAAAGAAGATGACATAAATTTGATTGATTGGTGTGAAAGCCAAAATCTTCCAATGATTCTATTGCTTAATAAAGCGGATAAATTATCAAAGAATAAAGTAGCACAGGCTCTATCAAGCGCTAAAAAAAATCTAGAAGAGCTATCCGTAAAACACCATATTATTGCTGTATCGGCAATAAATAAAACGGGCATCGACAAGCTCCTAGAAAAAATCAACGAGCTCAACTAAAAAAGCTTCAAGTATTTGGGGTTACTTGAAGCTTTATTGAAAGTCGGAGTTATTTACCCCACTTTTACTGAGACATTAATAATTATTAATAGTTCAGTTTTTTTATTTTTTTTTTAACTTTTTTGTAGGGTAAAATCAGCATAAGGAAATTAAAATTAGCAAAACAAGATCAAACATAATTAAAGGGCTAAGTTCTTTACTTACTCTGGGTTCGAAGCAAAGGACCAAGGTAAAAACTTATGCGAGACTTGCTGAATCTTTTAAGCAAACGCACACAATAGAAACTGATCGAGGCTTGCTAAAGTTTAGAGTTGATTCGCCAGGATCTGTTCCTCAAGACCCTAATTCTGTTAGAAGTGAACCCGAAACTTTTGAATGGATAAGAACTTCTATAAAGTCTGGAGATACTTTATGGGATATAGGAGCTAACGTAGGTGTCTTTAGCCTCTACGCTGCTATAGAAAAAACAAATAAAGTACTTTCCCTTGAACCTTCGGCTGAATCATATGCCACCCTGAATGCCAATATTAGACTCAATGGATTAGATGAATATATTCAAGCTCTTTGTTTTGCTGGAAGCAAAGAAACTAACTTACTTGACCTGTTCATGAAAGATACAACTTCAGGTGCATCTCATAATAGTATCGGATCAAGCACTAATCAATTTGGCGAATTTGATGTTAATGGATTTCAGTCAGTTATTGCGATTAAGCTGGATGACCTGAATCAAATTAAAGGAGTCTCCTCGCCTGACCATATAAAACTAGATGTTGATGGAAAAGAACTTGCAATACTTGAGGGGGCGACAGAAATACTTTCTAAGGTTGATAGTATTCTTATTGAAATAGAGGGTATTAACCTTAGTGAAAATTTAGATCGTATAGAAGAAATTATTTCCAGTGCTGGTCTAGAAGAGGATACCAATTGGAGAAATAAAGGGTCAGGAAGGAATAGACTCTATTGGAGAAATAAAACTTAATGAGCGAAGATAAAGATCCAATAATCCTGGTGGATGGCTCCTCGTATTTATATAGGGCCTATCATGCACTACCTCCTCTAACGACAAGTAAAAATCAACCAACAGGAGCCATTAAAGGCGTCATAAGTATGATTAAAAAAATTCTTATAGACCATCCTGATAGTCCGTTAGCGGTTGTTTTTGATGCAAAAGGAAAAACTTTCAGACATGACATGTATGCAGAATACAAAGCCAATAGACCCCCCATGCCAGAAGATTTAGTACAACAAATTGAACCAATCCACCAAATCATTTCTCTTATGGGGATAAAGCTAATAATGATTTCAGGCGTAGAAGCTGATGATGTAATAGGTACTTTAGCTGAGCAAGCAAGACAAAAAAAATTAAATACTGTGATTTCTACCGGTGATAAAGATATGACGCAGCTTGTCTGTGAAAATGTAAGCGTTGTAAACACTATGTCAGGAGAGCTTCTAGATGAAGATGGTGTACTTAAAAAGTTTGGGGTGGGCCCAGAGCTCATAACTGACTATTTGGCCCTTATAGGTGATAAATCAGATAATGTTCCAGGAGTTGATAAGGTAGGACCTAAAACGGCTGTTAAATGGCTTGATGAATACCAAAATATTGAAGGTATAAAAAATAATGCTGAATCTATAGGAGGTAAAGTAGGCGAAAATCTTAGAGCCTCTCTTGAGACATTAGACCTAGCGCATGAGTTAGTAAAAATAAAAGTAGATGTTCCTTTAGAAGTTGGAATAGAAGACCTTTCAGTTACCGAACCAAATTTCGAAGAGCTCTCTAAACTTTATGAAGAACTAGAATTTAATTCATGGCTGCAAGAAGCTCCTAAGAAGAGTGCTGCAAGACATGAAATGAATTCGTCTTATATTTGTATTTCGACCAAAGAAAATCTAAAGCAAGTTATTAAGGATGCTTCTAAATCTAAAGTGATTGCATTAGATACCGAAACAACAGGGCTTGATTATATGGATGCTGATTTAGTAGGTATCTCTTTAAGTTTTAAGGCAGGCGAAGCATTCTATATACCTCTTCAACATCAAGATGACTCAATAAAGCAACTAGATCTCGATGTTGTTCTTAAAGAGCTTAAACCTCTCCTAGAAGACTCAAAGAATAAGATCATCGGACAAAATATAAAGTTTGATAGAAATGTTTTAGCGAAGTACGGGGTAAATATCTCTTCCATAAAGAATGATACGATGATGATGAGTTATGTCCTGGATGCTTCTGCAACAAGACATAACTTAGATGCTTTATCTTCTTATTATTTAAATTATAAGACTTCGACTTTTGAAGAAGTGGCGGGTAAAGGTGTAAAACAAGTTACCTTTGATCAAGTACCAATTAAAGCAGCAACAAATTATGCAGCAGAAGACGCAGACATTACTCTCAGGCTCTACGAAGAGCTATATCCTAAATTAGAAAATGAAAAGTCATTAAAAAAGCTAAATGAAGAAATAGAGATACCTTTAATAGAAGTTCTTTCTGATATGGAGCAAAACGGTGCTATTTTAAATTCAAAGATACTTAATTCTCAATCTAAGGACTTAACAAATAGAATTAAAAAATTAGAAAAAAAAGCTTACGATATTGCAGGAGAAGAATTCAATTTAGGTTCTACTAAACAATTAAGAGAAATATTTTTTGAAAAACTAAATTATAGGATTATTAAAAAAACGCCTGGTGGACAGCCTTCGACTGATGAAAAAGTTTTAGCTGAGCTTGCAGAGGAATATGAATTGCCAAAAGTTCTTCTAGAGCACAGAACGTTAAGCAAACTTAAATCTACCTATACGGACAAGCTTCCTGATCAGATTTCCCCTTCAACTGGCAAGGTCCATACTTCTTTTCATCAGGCAGTTACTACTACCGGCAGACTATCTTCATCAGATCCAAACTTGCAAAATATTCCAATCCGGACTGAAGATGGACGAAGAATTAGACAGGCATTTGAACCGTCTGTTGATCATAATTTTATTTCAGCTGACTATTCTCAGATAGAACTTCGTGTAATGGCACATATGTCAAAGGATTCAGGCCTTTTAACAGCATTTCAAGAAGGTGAAGACGTCCACAGTAAAACCGCAAGTGAGGTTTTTAATGTTGAATTAGAGGAAGTTACAGCTGACCTAAGAAGAAATGCTAAGGCTATTAATTTTGGATTAATATATGGGATTTCTGCTTTTGGTTTGGGAAAGCAACTTGGAATCTCTAGAAATTTAGCCGCAGAATACATGGCTATGTACTTTGAAAAATATCCAGGTGTAAAAGAATATATGGAGTCTACTAAAGAGCTGGCTAGTCAAAATGGGTATGTAGAAACTCTATTTGGAAGAAGACTTTATCTAAGAGATATTAATGCCAGCAACGCAATGAGAAGACAGGCTTCTGAAAGGGCTGCTATCAATGCACCTGTTCAAGGCACTGCTGCAGACATCATGAAAATAGCTATGATAAAAATGCATAAATCGATTAAAAAAGAAGGCGTTGAAGCCAAACTAATACTCCAGGTTCATGATGAACTGATATTGGATACTCCAAAAAAGGAAATTGACACTGTTGTAGGCCTTATCACTGACTCTATGATGGGAGCAGCAAATTTAGATGTTCCTTTAGAGATAGATATTGGAATCGGAGACAATTGGGATCAAGCGCACTGATGAACTTAATAATTAAAAATCCCAGAAGAACTTTCTCAATATTTTTAATGGGATCAATGGGTATGATTGGCGTAGCTCTTTTTATGGAGCATTTTCTTCAATTAAAGCCCTGCATCCTCTGCTATATGCAAAGAGGTGCTGTAATACTCTTTGGTATCCTTGCAGCTGTAGGATTGATACTCAATCCCAAGAAACTACATATCTATAAACTTTTTATCTACTTAATATTCTTTTCAGCTCTAGGTGGAGCGCTACTTGCTATGAGGCAGCTTTATTTACAGAGTCTGCCAGCTGATTTGGTGCCTAGTTGTGCTCCTGATATGGATTACCTTTTCTCCACCTTGCCCTTTTTGGAGGTTTTGATTTTGGCTTTCACTGGTGATGGTAATTGTGCTGAAGTTTTATGGACCTTTATAGGTATTAGTATTCCGGGCTGGGTATTAATTGCACTAAGTATTTTAATGGTTTACTGCTTAATAGTTTTGAAGAATGCAAATGAAATTCATTCTCATAAATATAATTAAATCTATATAATACTCGCCAGTTTAAAAAGGATTCTTGAATGCCATCTATTTACGAAAATTTATCAGTTGAAGAGCTAATTGACGCCGCTTTAGAAAGAAATGAAGGCGAGATAGCGTCTAATGGTGCCTTGTTAGTTAAAACAGGAAAGAGAACGGGAAGAAGTCCATTAGATCGATTTATAGTGGAAGATGAGTCAACACAAAACTCAGTTGACTGGGGAGATGTAAATAAACCTTTTGATAGTGAAGCGTTCATCAACCTTTGGCAAAAAGTAGAAGGCTACTTGAATGAAAGGGATACCTTTGTTTCATCTCTTCATGTAGGCGAACATTCTGACTACTATGTTCCAGTTAAAATCAGAACAGAGTGGGCTTGGCATAATCTTTTTGGCAAGCAAATGTTTATAAGGCCCGATAAATTTAATCCTAATAACAAAGACAGTTGGGAAATAATGAGTGCACCTCAATTTGTTTGCGACCCTGACATAGACCAAACAAATAGTGATGGTGTTGTGCTTCTAGATTTTACTAGAAAAAAAGTTCTTCTAGCAGGAATGCCCTATGCGGGAGAAATGAAGAAATCTATGTTTGCTGTGCAAAATTTCTTGTTACCTGAAAAAGATGTATTACCAATGCACTGTGCCTCTAATGTCGGATCTAATGGAGAGGTGTGTTTGTTTTTTGGTCTTTCAGGAACAGGAAAAACAACTTTGTCTGCGGATCCAGAAAGAGACCTTATAGGTGATGATGAACATGGCTGGGGGCCGGGAACAGTTTTTAACTTTGAAGGTGGATGTTACGCAAAATGCATTGACCTGACTCAGAAAAATGAACCTGTTATTTGGGATGCTATCAGAAGGGGAAGCGTAATGGAAAACGTAGTAATAGACTCTGAAACAAAGAATCCAGATTATTCAGATGCTGCGTTAACAGAAAATACACGCGTTGTTTATCCTAGAGAACATATAGAAAAAAGAGCTGATGAGAATGCAGGCGGAGAACCAAATGCAGTTATATTCCTTACATGTGACCTATCGGGAGTAATCCCTCCTGTCTCGATCCTAAGCAAAGAAGCAGCTGCCTATCATTTCTTAAGTGGCTATACAGCGGCAATTGGTTCAACTGAAGTAGGTTCAACTGAAGCATTTAAAACAACTTTTTCTACTTGTTATGGAGCTCCTTTTTTTCCAAGAGCAGCTGGGGTTTATGCTGATTTACTTATGAAAAGAATAGAAGAATTCGATAGTAAAGTTTATCTTGTTAATACTGGATGGACTGGAGGTCCTTACGGAGTTGGAGAAAGGTTTAATATTCCAGTGACCAGATCTATTATCTCTGCTATTCAATCAGGTGCACTAGTGGGAACAGAAACTGAAACCATTGAAGGTATGAATCTAGATGTTCCATTAAATGTAGAAGGAGTTGACAGCAAATTACTCAACCCAGTTAAGAATTGGGCAGACCCTTCTGCTTATGCAGAGTATGAAGGTAAACTTGTCAGCCAATTTAAAGATAACTTTAAAAAATTTGATGTAGCCGAATCTATTGTTGAGGCCGGACCAAGGTAAAAACAATGATTAGATTTTCTTTAGAAGAAATAAAGAAATCAAATGCAGCTTCAGAACTTAATTTCATCAACAGAGGGATTGAGAAAGAAAGTCTAAGAATAGACTCTTCTGGAAAAATATCTCAAAAAAGCCACCCTCCAGGTTTGGGTGCTGCCCTTACAAATCCATACATAACTACAGATTTTTCAGAAGCCTTACTAGAGCTGGTTACACCAACTTTCAATAGCGCTTCAGAATGCCTAGAATTTTTAAAAGAGCTTCATGTTTTTGTAAATCAAAATTTAGAAGAAGAATCTCTTTGGCCTTTGAGTATGCCCTGCTCTATAGAGTCTGAAGAAGATATACCAATTGGTAATTATGGAACTTCTAATCAAGGCATGATGAAAACAGTTTATAGAAGAGGTCTCTCTAATAGATACGGAAGTATGATGCAGGCAATTGCTGGAATACATTACAACTTCTCTTTTTCAGATAAATTCTTAAATGCTCTTGCGGATATAAGTGCAAAAGAAATAAAAGAATTTAAAAATGAAGTGTATCTAGGTATTGCTAGGAATTTTCGTCGCTACGGTTGGCTGTATCTTTTGTTATATGGATCTTCACCTGTAGCCAGTAAAACCTTTGCAACAAATAGAGTGCATGATTTGCAAGACCTCAATACTGAAGATTTGTTCAAGCCCCACTCTACTTCATTAAGAATGGGTGATTTAGGCTATATTAGTCATGCACAAGATAGCCTTAATATCTCTTATAACTCCATAGAAGAATACAGCTCGGATTTAAAAAATGCCCTTAAAACTACCTATGAGGAATATAAAGAGCTAGGAGAATTCAAGGATGGTGAAAGAGTTCAGTTAAATGATTCAATTATTCAAATAGAAAACGAATACTACAGCACCATAAGGCCTAAGAGAGTTTGTCCGACTGGAGAAAGACCTATAAATGTTTTAAACAAAGAAGGTATAGACTACCTTGAGTTGAGGTGCATAGATCTTAACCCTAACTCTTTCATCGGTATTTCAGAAGAACAAATTTATTTCTTGGATTTATTAATTCTATATAGCTTCTTTACAGAGAGTCCGCATATCTCTGAAGCTGAATCTATTCAACTTTTCAAGACACATAAGACAGTTGTGAATGAAGGCAGAAAAATTGAAGCGAGTATTACAACACTTCAAGGGGATACCTCTATCAAAGAGGAGGCTCTTAGAATACTTTCAGGAATGAAAGAAATTGCTGACTTTATGGATAAGGAAGTAGCTGAAGGGGCAAACAGTAAGTGGTCTGATACTATCAATAATCAAAAAAAAGTAATAGAAAATCTAGATTTATCCTTTAGCGGGATGCTTTTAAATGAAATTGAAAATAAGGAAATTACTTTACAAGAATATGGTCTTAATCTTTCTCGCGCGCATAAAGAGCAAATGGATAATCTCGAGATAGACAATCGCCACTTTAGTAATAGCTCTCAAGAATCTCTTTTAGCAGCTAAAAAAATAGAAGAAGAACCTCAGGTAAATTTTGAAGTTTATTTAAAAGATTTTTTAGATAAGATTTCTTGACGTTTTTGAATTTAAAGGTAATTTAACTGCCTAAATATTTAATAAGGATCGTTATATGAAAGCATTTCTATGTAAAGAATTTGGACCGGTTGACTCACATAAAGTTGAAGAAATAGAAGATCCAGTTGCTGGGCCTGGTCAGGTAGTAGTTGATATTAAAGCTACAGGAATTAGCTTCCCAGATGTACTGATAGTCCAAGGTTTATATCAATTTAAGCCACCTTTTCCTTTTAGCCCAGGTAGTGAAATATCAGGCATCGTGTCTTCGGTCGGCGAAGGGGTTACTTTACACAAGGAAGGAGATAGGGTTATGGGCAGTATAGGTTCTGGTGGCTTGTGCGAAAGAGGTGCCTACTCTGAACATCAGTTAATGCCTTTACCTGAATCAATGGACTTTAATACAGCTGCTGGATTCCCTTTGAACTACGGCACAACTTATCACGCTTTTAAACAGCGAGGAGAGCTTAAAGAAGGCCAATCTGTATTGGTTCTTGGAGCAGGAGGTGGATTAGGTATAACGGCTATCCATATTGCTAAAGCTATGGGTGCAAAAGTTATAGCTGCAGCTTCCTCACAAGAAAAGATAGATCTGTGTAAAAAAGAAGGTGCAGATGAAGGAATAATTTACGAAAGAGATATGGATAGGGACCTTCAAAAGAAGTTTTCTGATCAAATCAAAGAGGCAACTGGAGGCGGTGTAGACATGATCTATGATCTTGTTGGTGGTGACTATGCTGAACCAGCCTTAAGGGCAATAGCCCGACATGGTAAATATCTAGTCATAGGGTTTACAGCAGGTATACCAAAAATGCCATTAAACTTAACCCTCTTAAAAGAGTGCCAAATTGTAGGCGTATTTTGGGGTCAGTTTGCTGGCCTTGACCAAGCAGAAAACCAACAGAATTTTAAAGAACTTTTTGATCTTCATGCTCAAGGCAAAATCAAGCCTTTTGTGACAGAAACATATAGCCTAGATGAATCTGCTAAAGCCATTAAAACTTTAGAGGACAGAAAGGTTCTAGGAAAAGTTGTTGTCAACATGGAATAAAAGATGCACATGAAGAGAATAACTCTTCTAGGTCTATTCCTGGCTTCCCTTCAATTATTTGCAGTAAATGCGAAAGATGATTTCGTTTACGATCTTTCTCTTGCAACGCAAGGTATATCTGTTTCTCAATTCAACACGGGAGTAAATTATTCAATTGGTCGAGGGATTCAAAAAGACATTGAAAAAGCTGTCTATTGGTACCAACGAGCAAATGAGCAGGGTCACTCAAAAGCCCCTTTTAATATAGCAATATTCTACGCGGACGGAATTTATACAGAACCAGACTATAAGCTTGCTTTGGAATATTTTTTAGTTGCTGAAGCTAGAGGTAATTTAAATGCTAAAAAATTTTTAAATAAGCTTAGAGAAAGTAGCGATTCAGAAATTGAAAATGCACTCTTAAAATACTGTTGCCCAGATCCATTAAGTCATTCAATGATTGTAAAAAATTAATAGAAGATTTTAGATAAAAGCTTATAATCGCCGCTTTCTTAAAATCCATGTCTATAAAAAACCTCAGAAACGTTGCCATTATTGCTCATGTTGACCATGGCAAAACCACTCTTGTTGATAGATTACTTCAGCAATCCGGAACGCTTGACAGAAAAAATATGGAATCCGAACGAGTCATGGACTCTGATGATCAAGAAAAAGAAAGAGGAATAACTATTCTTGCCAAAAATACTGCCATTGAATGGAAAGAACATAGAATAAATATAGTAGACACACCTGGTCATGCTGATTTTGGTGGAGAAGTTGAAAGAGTCCTGTCTATGGTTGATTCAGTTCTTTTGCTTGTTGATGCTGTAGATGGACCAATGCCTCAAACCAGATTTGTTACACAAAAAGCATTTGATCAAGGCTTAAACCCGATTCTTGTTATAAATAAAATAGATCGACCCGGTGCAAGGCCTGACTGGGTTTTGGATCAAGTATTTGATCTATTTGATAGGCTTGGTGGTAATGATGATCAGCTTGATTTTCCAGTTATTTACGCATCAGCACTTAACGGAATAGCAGGACTGGATGAAGAAGATATGGCTGATGACATGTCTCCATTAATGGATCTTATTTTAGAAAAAGTAAATCCTCCTGAAGTGAATGATGAAGGACCCCTTCAGATGCAAATCAGTGCCTTAGATTACAACAGTTACGTAGGCGTTATTGGAATAGGAAGAATTACCAGAGGAAAAATAAAACCAAATGAACAAGTCATAGTTATTGATTCAGGTCATTCAGAACGTAAAGGTAAGGTTCTTCAGGTTATGGGGTATAACGGACTTGAAAGGGTTGAAGTTCCTGAAGCTCAGGCAGGGGATATCATTTGTATAACTGGTATAGATAAACTCAATATCTCTGATACTTTATGTAACCCTGAACAAATTGAGGCTCTTCCTCCTTTAAGTGTAGATGAGCCTACCGTTAGCATGACGTTTCAAGTTAACAATTCTCCTTTTGCAGGAAGAGAGGGAAAATATATTTCTTCAAGGAACCTAAAGGAGCGCCTAGAACAAGAACTAATTCATAATGTTGCTCTTAGAGTGGAACAAGGTGATTCGCCTGATAAATTCAAAGTCTCTGGTCGTGGTGAATTACACCTATCAGTCTTAATTGAAAATATGAGACGAGAAGACTATGAACTGGGAGTCTCTAAACCTGAAGTTATTCAGAAAGAAGTGAATGGAGAGATCCATGAACCTTATGAGCAGATTGTCATAGACATTGAAGATCAGCATCAAGGCTCAGTTATGGAAGAGATGGGACAAAGAAAAGCTGACTTAAAAAATATGGAACCTGACGGAAAAGGAAGAATAAAACTAGAGTTTTTAGCTCCGTCTAGAGGAATGATAGGATTT
>ERZ802830.1840-NODE-1840-length-19817-cov-8.47687_pt1 | contig 19817 bp, 18 predicted proteins | sample MGYA00345654_ERZ802830 | MGnify/ENA primary metagenome ERZ802830 (study PRJEB30503, sample SAMEA104212375) | marine metagenome | biome: Westerlies Biome; feature: [SRF] surface water layer (ENVO:00010504) within the epipelagic zone...; material: water...
TTTGTGTCTTGTTAGGGATGGTCTGGTTTGAAGATTTTTTTGGTCATCACTATGACGAATTTTTTGGTTCATCAATATTTTTAAGCCCTCATAACCAGGTGATTGAACATGCTCACCATTTAGATAATTGGGTAAAATTGTCACCATTTATAGCAATGACCTTTGGGTTAGTGTTGAGTTGGATGTTTTATATAAGATATCCTAGTTGGCCGTCTCGGTTAGCTAAAACCTATTATGTTTTCCGGAGATATTCAAAATTTTATTCCACTTCAGAATATAAACTTAACTATTCTGATTTTAGTGTGTCAATAAATTCAGTTGGGTTAAGGGCATTACTGACGTCAAATTCTCCAATTTTAGTTCTTCTCAAATTAATGAGATGTCCTCCAGTGTTTAAAATTTTTCCAAAATCATTAGCTATAGATCTTATGTAAGTGCCTTTACTACATTTGATCCTAAAAGAGACATCAAAATTATTAATACTGGTAATTTCAAATTCTAAAATAGCTACTTTGCGTGGTTTTATGTCAACAGATTCTCCACTTCTAGCAAATTCATAGAGGCGCTTGCCATCTTTTTTTAGTGCAGAGAAAATAGGAGGGTATTGCTCGATTTCTCCAATAAAATTATTTACAGCATCATTAATCATTTCGTGATTTAGATGCTCTGTGGGGAATTTTTGATTTATATCTGTTTCCAGATCGTAAGAAGGTGTTGTACCACCTAATCTAATGATACCTGTGTATTCTTTTTCTTGTCCTTGAAAATCAGTTATACTTTTAGTCATTTTTCCTGTACAAACAACAAGTAAACCCGTTGCCAATGGATCCAGAGTTCCAGCGTGACCAACTTTTAGTTTTTTAAAATTAAAACGGTTTCTTATTTCCCATCTCAGTTTATTGACGACCTGAAACGAAGTCCAATTTAAGGGTTTATCAATAAGAAGAACTTGACCGTCTTTGAATTGATCACCACTAATCATGATACTTAAACTAGAGATACAATTATAGCAATTACGCCAACAATTACACAATAAATTGAGAAGTAGGATAACTTACTTTTTTTAACCAAACGTATCATCCATTGACAAGCAAATAAGCCAGAAAAGAAAGCCGCTAGAAACCCTGCTGAAAGGTATCCAAAACTAGATGTACTAAAGTTTAAATCTCCACTTAATAGGTCTTTCGCAATTTTTCCAAATATAAGAGGGACTACCATGAGAAAAGAAAAACGAGCGGCTTTAGTTTTATCATTACCTAGTAGCACAGAGGTTGAAATTGTAGCTCCAGACCTTGAGATACCTGGAAGCATAGCAACAGCTTGAGCAATACCAATTACAAAAGCATTTTTATAAGACACCGACTTATTTGTGTTTTTGGCTTTATCAGCTAAAAACAATAACAATGCTGTTAAAATTAACATGCATCCAACAAGTAAAACATTATTTCCAAACAATTGTTCGAGTTGTTCCTCAAAAAATAACCCAATACAGACGGCAGGAATCATAGATAAGGCTATTCTTAAAACAAATTCAATGTCTTCATTCCATTTTAAGGTAAAAACACCTTTTAAAATAGTAAGTATATCTCTTCTAAAAATCACAATAGTACTTAGAGCTGTAGCAAAATGAAGGACAACTGTAAAAAGTAAGCTTTCCTCAGGAACAGATTCATCTCCAAGAATAGCCTTACCTAATTCTAAATGTCCACTTGACGACACTGGTAAAAATTCTGTTAAACCTTGAACAACTCCTAATAATAATGCATCAATTATTTCCATTAGTTTCCTTTATTTGAATTGTTTTTATCAGGATTCAAAAATATAGCATATATCTGAATTCCAAAACCAATTAAAACCAATGTTGGAGCAAGTCGAATTCTTCTAAAACTGAAAATATCTGGGTTAAAAACATTAGGGTCATCACTTCCTCCACCACTCATTAGTATGAATCCTAGAGCAATAAAAAATAAACCAATGAACATCCATTTGTAATTTGCTTTCTTGAATATAAAATCTTTTTTTGATTCAGATTTTCGTTTACTTTCTCCCATCATTAATTTTTTTAAAGTGTCGCAAATTAGGTTTTAATTTCAATTAATTAATATAATTGATCTGTTTTTAAGTTTAAGAAGCGTTGTGTAGCTATAAAGGTGCTAATCCAAGTTATAATGAAGCCCACACCAAAAACAGCCAATACCAGTAGTACCAATTTTCCAATAGCACTTGATAGTGTTAGCTCGGGGAAGTAAGTATCTAACTGGTAAAATACCACGCATAATGCAAGGTTTGCAATAAAAGCACCGGCTAGTCCAAGCTGAAGGTTTTTGTATATAAAAGGTTTTCTTATAAATGATTTGGTAGCACCAACCATTTGCATTGTTTTAATAATAAATCGTTTTGAGTAAACAGCTAATCTAATGGAACTGTTGATTAATAAAACAGAAATAAGAGTGAAAACAATACTAAATATTAAAACCCAATATGAAATTTTTCTTACATTTTTATTCATTAATTCAATAAGGTTTTCATCAAATTTCACATCATCAACAAATTTTTTGTCAGACAATTCAGAGGCAATCTCATTGAGTTTGTCATTTGTAACATAGTCTGCTTTTAGGTGAATATCAATCGAATTTTGTAAGGGATTGTAACCAATAAAGTCCATGAAATCCTCACCAGTTTCAGAAATCATTAACTCCGCTGCCTCCTCTTTAGAAACAAAAGTTATTGATTTAGTGTAATCAGCAAGTTCTAAGCTTTTTTGAATTTGATTAATTTCAACTTTTTTAGCTGAATCGTTGAGGTAAATCGTCAAAGAAATTTGTTCTTTAATAAGATCACTTACTTTTTTTGCATTTATTATCATTAATCCTAAATTTCCCAAAAGGAATAAAACTAAAGCGATACTAATAACTACGGAAAAATATGATGAGATTAATCTTCTTTTTTGATATTTTTCAAAAGTACCTGCCATAAAAAGTTAAAATTAAAGATGTTTATTTGGTAAAAATATAAATAAAAAGAAACCAATACCTTTAAAAGGTTTAAACTTTCAACATTATTATAATAACCTTAAATTTGCGCTTTTAAACCTTAATGGAAATAAATTAATAATGACATACAATTTCAAAGCAATTGAAAACAAGTGGCAAAAATATTGGTCCGAAAATCATACGTTCAAGGCTAATAATCACTCAGATAAGCCAAAGTTTTATGTTTTAGATATGTTTCCATATCCTAGTGGGGCAGGACTTCATGTTGGACATCCATTAGGCTACATTGCATCTGACATTTATGCCAGATATATGCGACATAAGGGATACAATGTTTTACACCCACAAGGTTATGATAGTTTTGGGTTACCGGCAGAACAATATGCAATTCAAACTGGTCAACATCCAGCGGTAACTACAGAAGCCAATATTAAAACGTATAGAAGACAACTGGATCAGATTGGCTTTTCTTTTGATTGGAGTAGAGAAGTTAGAACAAGTAGTCCTGATTATTACAAATGGACACAATGGATTTTTATTCAATTATTCAATGCATATTTTGATATATCATTAAATAAAGCGGAACCAATAGCTAAATTGATTGCTGTTTTTGAAAAGCAAGGTAATGCTAGTATAAATGTGGCTTGTGACGATGATATAGACCATTTTACATCTGAAGAGTGGCAAGGTTATTCAAATACTAAAAAAGAAGAAGTTCTTTTGAAATATAGGTTAACGTATATTGCAAATACTGAAGTAAACTGGTGTCCTGAGTTGGGGACTGTACTAGCAAACGATGAAATTGTAAATGGCGTTTCGGAAAGGGGAGGTTATCCTGTAATAAGAAAGAAAATGAAGCAATGGAGTATGCGAATTTCTGCGTATGCTGAACGTTTACTCCAGGGTTTAGATACAATTGATTGGACAGAATCTTTAAAAGAGAGTCAACGTAATTGGATTGGAAAATCTCAAGGTGCGTCAGTTTCTTTTAATATAGATGGTCATGATGGGATTATTGAGGTTTTTACTACAAGACCTGATACTATTTTTGGTGTCAGTTTTATGACATTAGCTCCTGAACATAGCTTGGTAAAACAAATTACTACTCAAGAACAAAAAGCTGCGGTAGAAGCCTATATTGATCAAGCTTCGAAAAGAAGTGAGCGTGATCGTATGGCAGATGTTAAAAATATTTCAGGAGTTTTTACTGGAGCTTATGCAATTCATCCATTAACAAAAAGTAAGGTGCCAATTTGGATTGGAGATTATGTTTTAGCAGGATATGGTACTGGTGCTGTGATGGCTGTTCCTTGTGGAGATCAGAGGGATTATGATTTTGCAAAACATTTTGACATACCTATTCCTAATATTTTTAAGGATACTAATATTTCTGAGGAAGCTTTTACAGATAAAGACAATACCGTAATTTCGAATAGTGATTTTCTGAATGATTTGAATCATAATAAAGCAGTTAAGCGCGCAATTTTCGAATTAGAAAAAATCGGAGCTGGTCAAGGTAAAACTAATTACAGATTAAGAGATGCGGTCTTTTCAAGACAAAGATATTGGGGAGAACCATTCCCTGTTTACTATAAAGATGGAATGCCACACATGATTGAGGAGGCTCATCTTCCGATTCAACTACCTGAAGTGGAAAAATATTTACCAACTGAAGCAGGAGATCCTCCTCTAGGTAGAGCAGATGTTTGGGCATGGGACACCCTAAATAATAAAGTTGTTTCCAATTTAGAAATAAATGGTGAAACGATATTTCCTTTAGAGCTTAATACAATGCCAGGTTGGGCTGGGAGTTCCTGGTATTTTAATAGGTATATGGATGCTTCAAATTCAAAGACATTTGCTAGTCAAGAAGCAATGCAGTATTGGAAAGAAGTTGATTTATACATAGGCGGTAGTGAGCATGCTACAGGTCATTTACTATATGCAAGATTTTGGCAAAAGTTTTTATATGACTTAGGTCATGTTCCTGTAGATGAGTTTGCAAAAAAACTAATAAATCAAGGAATGATTTTGGGTACAAGTGCATTTGTATATAGAATTGAAGGGAAAAACACCTTTATTTCTAAAGATTTAATTAAAGATGAGAATGTAACTCCAATTCATGCTGACGTTTCTTTTGTGAATGCTTCAGATGAGCTTGACTTAGAGCAATTTAAGAATTGGCGACAAGAATATAAAGGCGCTGAGTTTATTTTAAATTCAGATGGTGTTTATAAAGTAGGTAGGGATGTTGAAAAGATGTCCAAGTCAAAATATAATGTTGTAAATCCAGATCATATTTGTGAAACCTATGGAGCAGACAGTTTAAGGCTTTATGAGATGTTTCTGGGACCACTGGAACAGTACAAGCCATGGAAAACTGCAGGTATTTCAGGAGTCCATAGTTTTTTAAAGAAGCTTTGGAAATTATACGTAGACGAAAATGGATTAAAATCTCTAGATGGTGAGGCTACTAAAGAAAATTTAAAAACCTTACATCATACCATAAAAAAAGTTCAAGACGACATAGAAAATTTTTCATTCAATACTTCGGTATCAACTTTTATGATTGCTGTTAATGAATTGTCTTCTCAAAAATGTAACAGCAAGGTAGTTTTAAGCGACTTATTAATTTTAATAGCACCATATGCGCCTCATATTACCGAAGAGCTTTGGAATTTAATAGGGAATGAAACCTCAATTTCATTTGCTGATTTCCCAAAATATAATGAAGCACATGTTAAGGAGAGTTCTAAGATGTATCCTATTTCATTTAACGGTAAGGTTAGGTTTACCATTGAGTTATCTTTAGATTTATCTAAAGATGCTATTGAAAAAATTGTTTTAGAAGACCAAAGAACAACTGCACAGCTTGGAGGAAGAACACCTAAAAAAGTGATAGTAGTTCCTGGTAAAATTGTAAATATTGTAGGTTAAATTTAATTAAGATGTTAGGATATTATATAATTATTGGTGGTATAGCATTAATAAGCTGGTTGGTTTCTAATCAACTAAAATCTAAGTTTCAAAAGTACTCTAAAACTCTCTTGCAAAACGGAATGAGTGGCAGAGAAATTGCAGAAAAAATGTTAGCAGATCACGGTATTTTTGATGTAAAGGTGGTTTCTACATCAGGGTCTTTAACAGACCATTATAATCCAAAAAATAAAACGGTTAATTTAAGTGAATCTGTTTATAACGAACGTAATGCTGCTGCTGCTGCTGTTGCAGCTCATGAATGTGGTCATGCGGTACAACACGCTCAGGCATACAGTTGGCTTCAATTACGTTCTCAACTTGTTCCATTAGTAAGTGTATCTTCACAAATGTCTCAATGGTTAGTTATTGGTGGATTAATTTTAGGAGCTGCACAAGGTTTAGGTCTAGGGTTTTGGGTAGCTTTGGCCGGTTTAGTTTTAATGGGAGCAGCAACCATCTTTAGCTTTATAACATTACCAGTAGAATATGATGCTAGTAATAGAGCGCTGGCTTGGTTAAAAAATAAGCATATGGTAACTCAGCAAGAATATGCTGGAGCTGAAGATGCATTAAAGTGGGCTGCTAGAACATACTTAGTCGCAGCTCTTGGTGCTTTAGCTAACTTATTGTATTGGGCTTATAGGATTTTAGGAAGAAGAGATTAAAACACTTTACAATTGAATTTGACGTTCAATTTGTTGATCTAGCGATATGAAGGTTTCGGTTCTGGACACCCCAGTTATTGATTGGACCTCTTTATTTAAAAGATGCATTAAATGTTCATTGTCTTTAGCTAAAATTTTTATAAATATACTCCAGTTTCCAGTAGTATAATGACACTCAAGTACTTCAGGGATTTTTTTGAGTTGTTTTACAGCGTCAGGGTTAATTATGGCTTTGTCTAAAAAAATCCCTACAAATGCCATTGTGGAATAACCTAAAGATTTTGGATTAATAATAAATTTAGAACCATTTATAAGGGAGGATTTTTCAAGTTTTCTTAGCCTCTGATGAATAGCTGCTCCAGAGATACCTACCTGCCTTGCAATTTCTAGCACTGGAGTTCTTGCGTCATTCATTAGCGCTTTAAGTATTTTTTTATCAATGCCATCAATTTTGACAACAGAATTATAGCTTTTCATAATCACAGATTAAGTTCGTTATATCCCAAATAGGGCACTTTTTTTTCTTTAAAATTAATTCCATAGTCTTCCAGTTTTTTAAGTATCGGAGCATATATTTCTTTCGAAAGTGGAATAGAGACACCTTTTTCTTTTATTTCCTTGTTTAGAATTGCAATGGTTGCCATTGCAACTGGAAGTCCTACCGTTTTGGCCATCGCAGTATGAGTTTGGTCTTCACCTATGGTAACCATAGTGGAATCAATTTGATATTTTTTTCCAGCTTTCTCGTAGCCGACTTTATGGTACATAACAATCATATCTTTATCATTGTGGTCAAGAGTCCACGATTTTTCAAGTATACTTTGAAGAGCCTTAGCTGGTGTAGCATTTTGTATCCCTATGAGTTTAGTATTACTAAATAAATCTAAAGCTTCTAGTTTCTCCCAAACAATATCATCTTGATCTATTTTTAAAGCATGACGTAGTTTAAGTTCTACAGAATCCGTCGGATTGTAAGGTAAAAATAAATTAATAAATTCACGATAACTCATGTTCTCGGAGCCCTCAATGGTATAACTATCGTCTGTTAAACCTAACTGAACAAAAATATTCCAAGCCCTACAAAAACCAACTCTTCTTATTGTTCCTCTGTATAGAGTATCAATATCTTCAAAATTATAAGCACTTTGATATTTTAGTGAATCTCTATTAGCATAAGCTTCAAAGCGTCCGTATCCATCAATTTCTAATAATTCTGTTCTCCTAAAAATACGATTATAAGGAATGTATTTGTAATTACCTTCTTGGATAAATTTTGCAGCACCTCCCTGTCCAGCTATCACAACATTCCTTGGATTCCACGTAAACTTATAATTCCACAAATTATTATCTGATTCAGGAGCAATGAGACCACCTGTAAAGCTCTCAAATAGAATAATTTTACCACCTGAAGCTCGTATTTTATCTATTAATGACATGGCGCTCATATGGTCTAATCCGGGATCAACACCAATTTCATTGAGAAATATCAATCCTTTATTTTTTACTGCATTACTAAGATTCAGTAATTCAGTACTTACATAAGAAGCTGTGACTAAATTTTTATTGTAATGCAAACAATCTTTTGCAACCTCAATATGGAATCTTGCCGGTAACATAGACACTACTATGTCTGAATTTTCAATTGCATTTGCTCTTTTTTGACGATCAAAAATATCTAATGATATGATTTGTACATTTTGATGTTCACTAAACGCTTTTTGAATATTTTGTGGTTTTATATCTGCAATTATTATGTGTAAATGCTCTGAACTGGATTGTTCAACAAGATATTTAATTAGGTACGAGGATGATTTACCTGCACCAATTATCAAAACTTTTCGCATATTGGATTAACTTAATTAGTTTAGCTTCTAATTTTTGTAAATATAAATAAGTAATATAATATTTTAATGAAAAACTCAGCTGCTATATGGGGTTCTATTTTTGGTTTTTTAGCTGTATTGCTTGGGGCTTTTGCTTCACATTTATTAAAGAATCAACTTTCTCCAACACAAATAGATTCATTTGAAACAGGTATTAGATACCACATTTATCATGCTTTTTTTTTATTGTTCCTGGCAACTCAAAACTTTTTGACAAATTCAAATTTTAAATGGATTAAATACCTAACTGTAGTTGGCGTTTTCCTTTTTTCTGGCTCAATTTATATTTTAGCACTTAAAGATTTATTAGCATTTAAACCTAAGTTTTTTGTGTTTTTAACGCCATTAGGCGGGACTTGCCTTTTGATGGCTTGGCTGATTTTAATTATAAATCTTCTTAATAACAGAAATAAAAAATAATTCATTTACATTTGTTAAGTATAACCTAATTATGTTTTTATGGATAACATGGATACAATTACGAAAACGATTTCGTTAAATTCCTATGGAATAAAAAATTCTCATGTTCATTATCAATTATCTCCTTCCGAGTTATCATCGTTTGCTTTGAGTAAAGGCCAAGCGATAAGAACAAGCTCTGGAGCACTTTCAGTACTTACGGGTGCATTCACAGGACGTTCTCCAAAAGATAGGTATATAGTTAAAGACGAGTTAACTGAAACAAGTATTGATTGGGGAGTTATTAATATTCCATTCGATGTTTCAGTTTTTGATCAGCTTCACAATAAAATGATTGATTTTATTGCTGGGAAAGAACTTTTTGTAAGAGATTGTTATGCGAGTGCTCATAAATCGTATAGGGTCCCAATAAGAGTTATAAATGAATATAGCTGGAGTAATCTTTTTGTATATAATATGTTTTTAAGACCAGAAGTGAATGAATTATACTCGTTTGAACCCGAATGGACTGTAATTAATATTCCTAGTTTTAAAGCTAACTCTGCTCAAGATGGAACTAGAAGTTCTAATTTTTCAATTATTAATTTTACCAAAAAAATAATTTTAATTGGAGGGTCTGGGTATACAGGAGAGATTAAAAAAGCTATGTTTTCAGTTTTAAATTTCACACTTCCAACAAATTTTAACGTTCTTCCTATGCATTGCAGTGTTAATTCGGGAGCAAATGGTGAAGTCGCTATTTTTTTTGGTCTCTCTGGTACCGGAAAGACCACACTTTCAACAGATGCATTAAGACAATTAGTTGGTGACGATGAACACGGATGGACAAGTAATAATGAAATTTTTAATTTTGAAGGGGGTTGTTATGCCAAAGTAATTAATCTTGACCCTGATTCAGAACCTGAAATTTACGATGCCATCAAAGAAGGTGCACTTCTTGAGAATGTTATAACAGATAGTCAAGGGGTTGTAAATTTTTCAGATACCAGTATTACTCAGAATACAAGGGTTAGTTATCCAATAAATTATCTGGCTAACATTAAAATACCATCTTTAGCTAGTAACCCTAAACATATATTTTTTCTCACAGCTGATGCATTTGGTGTACTTCCGCCTATTTCCAAACTAAATGCAAGTCAAGCCGCTTATCACTTTATTTCAGGTTATACAGCAAAAGTAGCCGGTACAGAAGAAGGTGTATTGGAACCTAGGCCAGAATTTTCTGCTTGTTTTGGCGCACCATTTATGCCATTGCATCCAGCTAAATATGCTAAGATGTTGATTGATAAAATGGAGAATAATAATGTAAATGTATGGTTGGTAAACACAGGCTGGTCCGGAGGGAGATTTGGTGTTGGTAAACGTATTAAACTTAAATACACACGGGCTCTAATTAACGCTGCTCTAGACGGTTCACTTGAAAAAAGTAATAAAGATAATTATCATATTCATTCAGTATTTAATGTTAAGCAACCAAGAACGTGCCCAAATGTTCCTGATGAAATTTTAAGTCCGAGAAAAACTTGGAATAATGATGAAGCTTATTATGAAACGGCTTATACTCTAGTAGATGCATTTTATGAAAATTTTCAAAAATTTGAAAAGGGTACAGATATTCAAATATTGAAAGGAGCTCCCAATAAAAAGGAATAGAATAAAAAAGCCAGACATAATGTCTGGCTTTTTTATTATTTATTTACTTCTTTAATATATTTTTCAAGAGCCATAGTCATTGAAGGTGTTTCTGGAGTAGGTGCAGCAATATCTACACGTAATCCTTTATTTTTCACAGCTTCAATTGTTGTATTACCAAAAACGGCAATTCTAGTATTATTCTGTTTAAAGTTAGGGAAGTTTTGAAATAATGATTCAATTCCAGATGGACTAAAGAAAACGAGCACATCATAAAAAACGTTTTCTAAATCAGATAAGTCACTTATTACAGTTTTATACAAAACAGCTTGTTGCCAATTAACTCCTAAATCATTAAGAATCTCTGGAACAATTGGCTTTAATTTATCGGTAGATGGTAAAAGAAAAGATTCATCTTTGTACTTTTTAATCATCGGAGCTAGATCATTAAAAGTTCTTTTCCCAACATAAATTTTACGTTTTCTGTAAACAACATATTTTTGTAAGTAGAACGCGACGGCTTCAGACTGGCAAAAATATTTCAAAGTATCAGGTACCTTGTATCTCATTTCTTCTGCAATTCTAAAAAAATGATCAACAGCATTTCTGCTAGTTAAAATGATTGCGGTGTAATTGTTTAAGTCAATTTTTTGTTGTCTAATTTCCTTAGCAGGAACTCCCTCAACATGAATAAAAGGTCTAAAGTCAACTTTTACCTTTTGTTTTTCTTGTAAATCAAAGTATGGTGAGTGTTCAGCTTTTGGTTCAGGTTGAGAAACTAGAATGGTTTTTACCTTCATAATACGATTGGTTTAAAAGTATTTTAAAACAAAACCTTATATACTATGATATAAGGGCTTATTTCTAAGGCGCAAAGGTACAAAATAAAATAAAAAAAATACTTCATTATTCCATTCTTTGATGAATTTAATGAAACATACAGTCCGTACCCATAGATAATTACTAATAAAATAATGGCAAGGATAATGAAATTTGAGTTGTAATTATGGTTATAACTCATTAAAATAATTAAAGGAATAATAAGAATACCAATCAAACGTATAAATTCATTTCTTCTAGATTGGTATGAAAAATATATTTTTTCGATATCAAAAATGATTGCAGTTAGTTTCTCAATGAGATGTTTAATAATTAAAAAAAAACATAATAGAATTAATGGTTTAAGCCAAATTATATAATCAAGTTTAAAAACATCACTTGTGTTATTATTAAAGGCAACAAAGCACATAACCATTGTTAAAACAAAATTAAAATCCAATAAAATTTTAAATCCTGTTTTTAAATATGGAGTTTGACTATTAAATCTGAAAATTTTGAGCGAGATACAATGATTGAAAAATAAAAAAAAAGAGTTGTTGAAAAATAGCTTTGAACTAGATATTAAAACTAAACAAAGTATAATTCCTAAAGTAAAAAAATCATTGGTTAGAATTTCTCTTATCATGGCAGTAAAAATATAAAATTATTTATGCTCTTTTTACAGATTTTCTAATTTGGGATTTTGATTTTGTTACTTTTGTTAAAATTTTTTGAATGAGTGATGCTCTGGTTATAATTCCAACTTACAATGAACTTGAAAATATTGAAGCTATTATAGAAGCTGTCTTAAGTCAAGACAAGGATTTTGATATTTTAGTTGTTGATGATAATTCTCCAGATGGGACTTCATCTAAAGTAAAATCTTTGCAGTTTAAATATAAAAATGTGCTTTACCTTGAAGAACGTTCTGAGAAATCTGGACTTGGAACAGCTTATATTCATGGTTTTAAATGGGCTTTAGATAATCATTATGAGTATGTTTTCGAGATGGATGCCGATTTTTCTCATGATCCTAAAGACTTAATTAGGTTGTACAATTCTTGTAAAAATGGAGGTGCAGATTTTGCAATTGGGTCTAGGTATCTTAAGGGGATAAATGTAGTTAATTGGCCTCTGGGGAGAATATTATTGTCTTACTTTGCATCAATTTATGTAAGGGTAATTACAGGAATGAAAATTTATGATACTACAGCAGGTTTTGTATGTATAAAAAGACATGTTTTACAAAATATTGACTTTAATAATATTCAGTTTATTGGCTATGCTTTTCAAATTGAAATGAAATTTAAAACGTACTTAAATAAATATAAATTAGTTGAGGTTCCTATTGTCTTTACCGATCGTGTTAAAGGGCAATCTAAAATGTCTAAAGGGATTATTTCAGAGGCTGTAATCGGAGTAGTTAAAATGAAATTAATAAGTATTTTTAATAAATGATAAACCAAATGCAAAGAACTCTAATAAAACATGCTAAAATTGTAAATGAGGGCGCAATATTTGAGGGTGATATTTTAATAGATGATTATAAGATTATTGAAGTCTCAGAGTCTATTAGTGCCAAACCAAATGATAATATCATTGATGCAGAAGGAAACTTTGTACTACCAGGGGTTATTGATGACCAGGTTCACTTCAGAGAACCAGGATTAACACACAAAGCTAATATAGGTACAGAATCAAAAGCTGCTATTGCTGGGGGAATTACATCTTTTATAGAAATGCCTAATACAAATCCACAAACAACAACTATTGAAGCGTTAGATAATAAGTTTGCTGTTGCAAAAGCAACTTCTTATGCTAATTACTCTTTTATGTTTGGAGGAACAAACGATAATTTAGATGAAATTTTAAAAGTAAATCCAAAAGAAGTTGCTGCTCTTAAATTATTTCTAGGATCATCTACTGGTAATATGCTAGTTGATAATCCAGACGTTCTTAGGAAAATTTTCAGTAGTACTGATTTACTCATAGCTGTTCATTGTGAAGATGAGGAAACCATTCGTTCAAACACAAAGAAACACATTGCAATGTTTGGCGATGATATTCCAATAAAATATCACCCTATAATAAGAAGTGAAAAAGCTTGTTATCTCTCGTCTTCTAGAGCAATTGAATTGGCTAAAGAAACAGGGGCTAGATTACACGTTTTTCACTTATCTACTGCCAAAGAAACAAACTTATTTACTAATAAGATTCCTTTGTCTGAGAAAAAGATAACTGCCGAAGTTTGTATTCATCATCTATGGTTTACAGATACAGATTATGACAAAAAAGGAACTCATATTAAATGGAATCCTGCCGTCAAGTCTGTCAATGATAGAGATGGGTTGTGGAAAGCTTTATTAGATGATCGTATAGATGTTATTGCTACAGATCATGCACCACACACATTGGAAGAAAAAAACAACTCTTATTTAAAGGCACCCTCAGGAGGACCACTTGTACAACACGCTTTACCAGCTATGTTAGAAAATTTTCACAAGGGTGTAATATCTCTTGAGAAAATTGTTGAAAAAATGTGTCACAATCCAGCAATTCTTTTTGATGTTGAAAAAAGAGGTTTTATAAAGCCTGGATTTTATGCAGACTTAGTCATTGTGAATTTAAACCACCCATGGACTGTTACTAAAGAAAATATTTTATACAAATGTGGCTGGTCTCCTTTTGAAGGGACAACTTTTAAAGCGCGAGTATCTCACACTATTTTAAATGGAAGATTGGTCTACGAGAATTTTAAAGTTTCTGAACAAAAAGCAGCAATGCGCTTAACTTTTGATCGATGAGAAATATTGTAATTTCATTTATTGCTATCATTTACTTATTTAGTTGTTCAAATAAATCAGCTAAAAAACCAGATAATTTGATTCCCTTAGAAACCATGGAAGAAGTTATTTATGACGTTTATATGCTAAATGCCATTAAAATTTCCAATAAAAAGTTATTACAAAACGAAGAAGTATCATTTAAAAAGGAAATTTTTGAAAAGTACAACATAGATAGTCTTCAATTTGCTAAAAGCAATGATTTTTATGCCGCTGACTTTGAAACCTATAAAGCTTTAATTGAACGCATAAAAAAGCGAATGGATTCAAATAAAAAGGCTTTAGAACAACTTATAGAAGAAGAAAAAAAATCGAAAAAGGATTAGTTATTATCCTCTAAATAATGCTTGCAATTTGAGGAGATACTCTCCTTTATGTTGGTTAATTCAAAAGGAATAATAGATTTTAACTTTGAGTTGTCGTAGTAAGTTGTTTGATTTAAAGACCTGGCTAATTGTTTAGAGAGTTGTCTGCGTTTCCCAAAGATTTTATTATTTAACCAATCCAATCGCCATCCAATTTCTAATAAACTAGTTGAGGCTTTTCTTTTTGGAACTCTTTTTCCTAATTCAACACATAATAAATCAAAGAATGCTTTAAAAGTTAGATGCGAACTAATACAAATGTAATTTTCATTAGGAGGTGAATTTTTCATGAGATATACCATAATTTTTGTTAAATCGGTAACATCTATAAATCCAGTATTTCCCATACTGTAATGTGAAATACCTTTAAAAGCTTTTTTAAATAGACTAGCACTTCCTCCATGATTCCAGAAACCTACACCAATAATAACACCTGGGTTTACAATGATGGCATTAAGGCCTTCTTGGGTACCTCGCCAAACTTCTAATTCTGCACCGTGTTTACTTATAGCGTAAACATTGTGGTCTTTATCTGTATTCCATTCAGAAGTTTCACTAATTGGTGTTTTTGGATTAGTTTCTTCACCCAGTGCAGCTATAGAACTCACATAGCAAAGTTTATCGATTTGATTTTCAATACATAGATTTACTATATTGGCTGTACCCTCAATATTTGTCTTTCTTAAATCAAAATATTTGTCTGGTTCAAAGGTTACTAATGCCGCACAATGATATACTTGAGTAATTTTCAAAAAAGTGTCCTCGAGTTCAGGGATATTTGTAATGTCTGCTTTTACCCATTCAATTTTAGAGAATAATTCAGATGAGTTTTTTGTGTAATAGGAAAATACACGTTGAGTTTCTTCTAGCTTTTCAGGTTTTCTAAAGGTAGCTCTTATGTTGTCGTGACTCAAACACAGCTGATAAAGCAAATGAGCACCAACAAGTCCAGTTCCTCCGGTAACTAATATCATAACTCTAAAATAGTCTTTTTTGTAATAGTCTTTTCGTCTTTGCAACGATAAACATATATTTGTCCAAATCAAATGAATAAACTGAATTATGTCAAAAAGTTTTGTTGAAGAATTACAATGGAGAGGATTAGTACATGATATCATGCCAGGTACTGAGGAGCAACTTGAAAAAGAGATGACTACGGCTTATATTGGTTTTGATCCAACCTCTTATTCTTTACATATTGGAAGTTTAGTGCCTATCATTTTGTTGGTACATTTAGAACGAGCAGGCCATAAACCAGTGGCATTGGTTGGAGGCGCTACAGGAATGATTGGTGATCCTTCAGGGAAAAGTGATGAACGTAATTTACTTGACGAAGCCACACTTCAGCATAATGTTGAGGGCATTAAAAATGTATTATCTCGGTTTTTAGATTTTGATTCAGATAAATCAAATGCCCCTATATTGGTTAATAATTTTGATTGGATGAAGTCCTTTTCATTTATTGATTTTGCAAGAGATGTTGGGAAGCGAATTACGGTCAATTACATGATGGCTAAAGATTCTGTCAAAAAACGTTTATCTGGAGATGATGGTTCTGTTGGAATGTCTTTCACAGAGTTTACGTATCAGCTTATTCAAGGCTATGATTTTTACCATTTACATAAAACCTTAGGTTGTAAACTTCAAATGGGAGGTAGTGATCAATGGGGAAATATTACTACTGGTACAGAGCTGGTAAGAAGAATGAACCCTGGAGAGGAAGCCAAGGCGTTTGCTATGACATGTCCACTAATAACTAAGTCTGACGGTTCTAAATTTGGAAAATCTGAAGGGGGTAATGTTTGGTTAGATGCTTCAAAAACATCGGTATATAAATTTTATCAGTTTTGGTTAAATACCTCAGATGAGGATGCTGAAAAGTACATCAAGATTTTTACCTTCTTGGATCAAGAAACCATCAAAGTTTTGATAGAAGAACATCACCAAGCGCCTCATTTAAGAATTTTACAAAAACGTCTAGCGGAAGAATTGACCTGTTTTGTGCATTCTAGAGAAGCCTATGAAAATTCTGTAAAAGCTTCACAGGTGCTGTTTAGTAAAAATTTTATTGAAGACATTAATACTATAAATGAAACGCTATTTTTGGAAGTCTTTGAAGGTGTGCCAACTAAAGAACTGCCGCTTAAAATGCTAGATGAGGGTATTGATATGATTGCTGCCCTTTCTGCACAAACCGGATTTTTAAATTCTAATGGAGAAGCCAGACGCGCCTTAAAAGAAAATGCAGTAGGAGTTAATAAAGTCAAGATTAAAGAGGATTATAAATTGTCTAAGTCTGATTTAATTCATGGTAAATATATTACAATCAATAAGGGTAAAAAGAATACTTATATTATCAAATTCAATTAATAACAAAGGAGTTAAAGCGTAGCTTCTTTTTTAATTGAGTTAATTAATGTTTATAGTACCATGAGGTTACAGCCTCTGATGTCGGAATGATCAAAGCGGCCAAGAATCTCGTAACGATTATTTGAATGAAATTTCCCTAAGTCTTGTGTAGCAATAAAGGAACAAGAGTTATAATTGGCCAAATCAATAATATTTATACCACCGCTTTTAGTGGTATTTGATATTGAAAGAGGATCTTCAGGCTCTCTAATTAAAATTTTCATCCAGGGTGGACAGCTAAATAACCCATCTCCTCTAGAATAAGCTTGACTCAATAACTCGGTCATACCATATTCACTATGAATATGATCTACCCCAAACCCTTTTTTTAAGGTATGATGTAGTTCTTCACGTATAAGTTCTTTTCGGCGACCTTTCATACCTCCCGTTTCCATAATAATGGTGTGTTTTAATTCAAAGCTCTCTTGTTCAATAAAATCAAGTAAAGCAAAAGAAACCCCAATTAAAAGTGTTTTTTGGCCTTTGTTTTCCAATCCAATTATTTTTTGTCTCAAGGCATTGGTATTGTTGAGGTAGAAACCGCTATCTGTATTTTTTGAACGTTTAATAAGGTCATTAACCATGTAAATTAAAGAGGAGCCTTCGCGTTCAAGATAAGAGGGCAGAAGTGCTAGTACTACATAATCTTCAACATTTCCATAAAAAGTTTCAAACCCATTTAAATAAGATGATTCGTAGATCTTTAAGTCGGTCACGTAGTGTTTACTGGTTACTACACCAGTAGTTCCAGAACTGGTAAAAATAACCTCGTTTTCAGATTTTGAACTTATAACATGATGTGTTTTAAAAAACTGAATGGGTAAAAAAGGGATGTCGTTATAATGTATTACATCAGAAGGAGACACATTTAATAAATCACAATAAGAACGGTACACTCCATTATTCTGGTATTGGTATTTAAACACTTTTAAAGCGGTTTGCTCAAAGGCAAGCTCAGAGTTTATTTGGAATACATCATTAGGAGATATCATACCACAAAAGTATATAAAATAAAAAAGCGCCAACTTGCGTTAGCGCTTATTTTTATGATAAGTAATGAGTTACTTAATAACTAGCTTTTGAGTTGCAGAAGCTCCGTTTTGAGTTAATTTCATTAAATAAATCCCTTTATTTAATAGAGAAACATCTAACGTATTGTTATCAACACGCTCATTAATCACTTCTTTACCTAAAACATCAAATACAGTTGCAGTTATAGCCTCTGTAAATTGAGAAGTAATAGTTACTTTACCATTGGATGCAGGGTTTGGGTAAACTTTAAACATATTTTTAAGTGCACCTTGAATAGATAATGATGGATCATTATTTTCTAAACCAGGCGAAAACAAAGCATTAGAAATTGTAGTATGTAAGGCAAAGTCTCCGGTAAAATCAGGACTTCTTCCAATAGATTGGTCATTACCACCATCGGTATAATCAACTTGCAGGACAACACCTCCACTCGCATTCTTCAATATGACAGAATCTGTGCCATTATTTAAGCCTAAGCCACCCGAACTAGAAACTATGGCTGTGCCGTTAGCAAATCCTGTTGGTGTACCACCACCAAATACAACTAAGAAAGAATTAGCAGGAATAACAGTACCTTGCTCAAAAGTATGTCTCGTGTTATCACCTCCATTACTTCCATCTGAAATTACGTATCCACTTATATCAAAATCAGCTAATCCTGTATTGTAAAATTCAATAAATTCATCCTCAGTACTATTACGAGTACCATCACCATTAGAATCACCAGGAATATCTGGAGCAGGATCTGCTAAAATTTCATTAATTACAATCGCAACAGGATCACAATTTGATGCTGCCACGGTGCCATTTAAAGTTATACCATCACAATCACCACCGTTTAGAGTAATATCCCATGCTTCTCCTTCACTTAAACCTGTAATGGTAATAGTACCATCAGCAACTGCAGCTGGGTTATCTCCTCCAATTTGACCATTAGAAGTAGTGGTTACACTAGTTATACTTACTTCTACTCCAGAGTATGGAATAGTAATGGTAACACCATCGTTGTTGTCTCCAACTGTATTTGTGCCACAAATAATTCCAGCTGTTCCAAGGGTTAAGTCACAAGTACCACAATCAGAAACTGGTCTTTGTCCAAGTGTAGGACAAGCACCAGAAGATTTCATAACAACATTAGACATGGTATAGCCTGAGTATCCATCAACACCATCATCTGCGTATTGAACGCCTACAAATACGTTACTATCTGTAACAGATGATAAATCCAGACTTATAAATCCAGGGTCAGTAAGAGTAGTTACTGTTGACCAGTTGGCTCCCGATGGACATGAAGTGTAATCTGAAGAAACAGCTATTACAAGATCTGTAGCACCATAAGATTCACCTAAATCAAATTCTAATTTTGTACCAGATGCACCAGACATATCAAGTGGTCCAAAAACCAACCAGCTTTCAACATTTTCTTCGCTGCCTCCTGCAAAACCATTCATTGAATAAGTACCATTAGATAAAAACCATTCATCAAAATCAGAGTTTGGTGTAACCGTAACAATATCAAAAAGTTCTTGACCACTGCTTAAGTCAAAACAAACTTGACCTAAAGAAACAGTAAAAGATATGGTTTGAGAAACTGCAGGATCTAATGCAGTAAAACTGTTATCTACAAGAGAAACCTCCAATGTATGAGTCCCTTCAATTAAATTAGTTAATGCTATAGTTGTAGATGAAGAAGAATCTTCTAAATTGGGTTGAACAGAAGTATCTGTTCCATTTTCAAAAAGTTTGTAATATACATAGCCATCTTTAGGATCGTTGG
>ERZ802830.1841-NODE-1841-length-19815-cov-12.8298_pt1 | contig 19815 bp, 19 predicted proteins | sample MGYA00345654_ERZ802830 | MGnify/ENA primary metagenome ERZ802830 (study PRJEB30503, sample SAMEA104212375) | marine metagenome | biome: Westerlies Biome; feature: [SRF] surface water layer (ENVO:00010504) within the epipelagic zone...; material: water...
GCATAATAGATGCTTTCTATTATTGTGCTTTTTCCAGAACCATTGCTACCATAAATAAGGTTTATTCCGCTTTCTAAGGGGAGCTCAAGGAATTCATAACTCCTAAAGTTTTCTAATTTTATTTCTGTTATCAGCACTATTTAGAGTAATAATGGCATTAAAACAAGAACTTGATTATTGTCACTACTTTGCACAAGAGCGCTCTTATCGCTTCCAAAACTAACAAGAGATATCTCTTCATCCTCTATAGTGCTTAGAACTTCTTTTAAGTAATTGACATTAAATGCTATGTCGAATTGGCTGTTGTCTCCTGTAACGTCGAGTTTTTCTTCTGCCGACTCTTGGTCAGGGTTGTGCGCAGAAACGTCCAACACACCGTTTTCTGATTTAAGCTTAACTCCCTTAAATTTTTCGCTAGTAAGCACCGAAACTCTAGAAAGAGAATCAAGCATATTTTTTCTATTAAAGGTTATTTTTATGCCATCTCCCTGAGGAACTACCTGATTATAGTTTGGGTAATTTCCGTCAATAAGTTTTGATTTAAATGTAAAGTTTTTAGACATAAAAACTATGTTGTTAGCATTTATATAGAACTGAATATCGTCGTTTTGTTTCGGTAGAATTTTCATTAATTCTACCACTGTTTTTCTTGGTATTATGCCCGAGAAATTGCCAATACTATCAAGGCTAGACTTATAAATCGATAGTCTGTGTGCGTCTGTAGCTACCATATTTAGTGAGCTTTCAGTTTTTTCGAACAAACAACCATTAAGATAGTGTCTCCAATCTTGGTTTGCCATTGCGAATGAAGTTTTATGAAAAAGCTCTAGTAGTTTTTCCGTTGAAACTGGGTGTATTGTGTCACTTTTAATTACATCAAAGTCTGGAAAGTCTGAGCCTGGGATTGTTGCTAAATTGTAGCGTCCTGATGAAGATTTAACGGTAAGTTTTGAGCTTTCTTCGTTTAGTTCAAATGAAACTTGCCCTTCTGGTAATTCCCGTATTATGTCTGCAGCTTTTTTTGCAGGTATAGTGGTTTCTCCTGGGTTAATTATATTTGCGCCTTGTATAGTCGTTTCAAGCTCAACCTCCAAATCAGTGCTTAACATTTTTACACCCTCTGATTCACACCTAATTAATATGTTGCTTAGGATTGGGAGGGTTTGTTTTTTATCTGCTACGGCAGCCAATGATTGGAATTCATTGATGATGTTGGATTTTTCAACTGTAAATTTCATATCATGCAGATAAGCTTCTTCTTAGTTTTTTATAATCCTCTTCTATCTCAAGGTTGTCTTTCTTGAGCTGTTTAGTTTTTTCACAAGCATGAATCACTGTTGTGTGATCTCTGCCGCCAAAAGCTTCTCCAATTTCTGGTAAGCTGTGGTTGGTAAGCTCTTTAGCCAATGCCATCGCTACTTGTCTGGGTCTAGCAATTGATCTGTTTCTTCTTTTGGACAAAAGATCGCTAAGCTTTATGTTGTAATAGTCTGCAACCACTCTTTGGATGTTTCCGATCGTTACCATTTTGGCCTGAATAGCTAAAACATCTCTTAGAGATTCTTTTATAAGACCGATATCAATGTTTGTTTTTGCAAATTTTGCATTCGCAGCAACTCTTTTTAATGCCCCTTCTAATTCCCTCACGTTTGATTTAACTTGTTGGGCAATGAAAAATGCACAATCCTGAGGCAGCTCCAAGTTCATTTCTTCTGCTTTTTTTAACAAAATTGCTGTTCTTGTTTCAAGCGCTGGCGGATCAATAACTACAGACAGCCCCCAGCCAAACCTTGATTTAAGCCTATCTTCTAGGCCCTCAATTTCTTTTGGGTACCTATCGCAGGAAAAAATCATCATATTTCCGCTTTCTATCAAAGTGTTAAAAGTATGGAACAGCTCATCCTGTGATTGTTCTTTGCCGGCAAAAAACTGAATGTCATCTATCAGCAAGGCATTGAGGCCTCTGTAAAACTTCTTAAACTCATTAATAGCTCCGAGCTGAAGCGCTTTAACCATATCACTCACAAACCTTTCTGAATGCACATAACAAATCTTTGCGTTTGGCCTTTCTTCAAGAAGCTTGTTACCAATAGCATGCATTAGGTGGGTTTTACCAAGACCAACCCCACCATAAACAAACAAAGGGTTATATTCTGTTTGTGAGGCATGTTCCGCCACTTGTTGTGCGGCTGCTAATGCAATTTGGTTGGATTTGCCTGTTACAAATGTGTCAAAAGTATAGTTTTTATTAAGCCCTGTTGTTTTGGGTTGTGTTTGAGTAGAGCTCTTAACTGAGACGTTTAGGATAAATTTGTTTCTTCCGATGTTGTTTTCTAGAAAAGCTGTTATCTGAGGCAAATACTTTTCTTTAAAGAAATCTCCAACAAAGTTGTTTGGGGCGTAGATATTAAAGTTGTTTTCTTTTAGATCAAACTGTAATGGCTTGATCCAAGAATTAAATTCAGTAGAATTAATATCTTTCTCAAGATCCTTAACACACTTGTTAAAAATATTTATTGTTGAAACCTTGTTAGACATGACGATAAGTTTATAATACTTAAGCTTTTTAAAACATGTAATAAATACATTGTTTTTTTGTTAAAAAACTGTGGATAACTATGAAAAGAACACTAAAAGTTACAAATATCAAAAGAAAAAGAACTCACGGGTTTAGAGAAAGAATGTCTACAAAGGCAGGAAGGTCGGTGCTTTCAAACCGAAGATCCAAAGGCAGAAAATCTCTTGCCGTATAAATTTAATGCCAAAATCTTTTTCTCTTCCTAAAGAGTCTAGACTGAAAAAAATTACCAAAGAAATGTTTGGGTGGCAATCTTGCGAGATTTTTGAGGGCATTAGGGTTTTTTATAACAACAACCGCAACAACAAAAATTCTGTGTTGGTGATGATTCCCAAAAGGGTTGTGCGTGATGCTTCAAAAAGGAACTCTCTTAGAAGAAAATCAAAAGAAGCCTTTAGATTAAGTGTAAATAGAGATAAGTCAGTGGATTATTTGATAAAATTTAACAAATTTGCAGATGGGTTTGAGGAGAGCCTAAAAAGTTTTTTTAAAAATGTTTAATCAGCGCGTTATTTTTGCAAGCATTTCTTTGTTATTGGTTTTGGGTTTAATCTTTGAATGGAACTCAAACAGCAAAAACACAAAACTACAAGAATCCGTTGTTGTGCAAAACTCTACAAACCTTGCTGGTTATGAAAAAATTAGCAACGGAAGTCTTGAGGTTTTTGTAGACCTAAAGGACGGCTCCATCAAGGAGGCTTTTTTGTATGAAAAACAAGCGAGAAATGGTTTGTATAAAACTCGCCTCTTGTCAGATGATGTGTTGTTAAAGTTTTACTTTAAAACCTCTATCTCCGGCTTTAACAATGAATCTCCTTTTGTTGTTAGTCAGAAACAGCCAGACAAAATTTCTATATCCTCTTCTGACCTTGTTGGTAATGTGTTGGAAAAAACCTTCTATTTTGATGGAGAAAATGTTTTAAGAATTGATGATGATTTGAAGTTAGTTTCCAGTTCTTTTGGGAACATTTCTGCTTTCAAAACTTTTTACAGAAACAAAAATAAATCGATTGACTATGGCGTGTCTTTTTCTAGAGACCATCTTGCCTACAGCACTTCTGAGGATGTTTTTAACGACGAACAAATCACATCTATTAGGAATCGAGAAGATTATCTTGGTAACTGGATTGGCTATTCCCAAAAACACTTTGTGGTTGCTGTTTTTGATGAAAGCTCTCAACAAAAAATATCTCTTTTCCCGCCCGATGAAAACGGGGTATATCGTTTCGGTTTTACAGAAGAGGCAAGCCCAACAGGCGTAGGTTTTGCTTCTAGCACAAGTCTTTTTCTTGGGCCCAAACAAAAAACAATTTTAGAGTCGGTTGCTCCGCACTTCAAATACAACCTTGATTTAGGCTTTGTTTATGGCATAGGGGAATTTCTAATTGTTGTTTTGAACTTCTTTTATGGTTTGGTTGGTAATTGGGGTTTTGCAATTGTTTTGCTTACCTTTTTATTTAAGCTTTTATTGTCTCCTCTTCAAATAATGCAAATTAACTCTATGGTCAAAATGAGAAGGCTTCAGCCTAAAATTCAGGAAATTCAAAACATGCACAAAAACGACCAGCAAAAGCTTGGCATGGAGATGATGCAGCTATACAAAAAAGAAAAGTTTAACCCTTTGGCTGGGTGCTTTCCCATGATTCCTCAGATTCCAATCTTTTTAGCAATGTTTTGGGTTACTCGTGAGGCGTTTGAGTTCAGAGGAGAGTCTTTTCTTTGGATTCCAGATTTGGCGGAGTCCGACCCTTATATGATTGCTCCTGTGCTTATGGGGGCAATGATGTATTTGTCACAACTTATGATGCCAAAACCCCCCCAAACAGAGGGCATGCAGGCTCAAATATCAAGACAAATGATGATTGTTTTTCCGCCTATGCTTACGCTTATATTTTTGTTTATGCCGGCCGGGGTTGTTATATATTCTGTGATAAACATGGCTCTTTCAATTGTCCCGCAAGCCATAATTTTAAGGCGTGTAGACAGCAATGGAACATAACGATTCAGATTCAATTTATGCGCTTGGCTCTCCTTTAGGCAGGTCTGCCTTAGCTGTGGTGAGAGTGTCTGGTCTTCATCTCCCTGAGAAACTATATGCTGGCCTTTCGACAACCAAAGACAAAAGGGGTTTCTTTGTTAGACGTTTGTCGCTTTCTGGTTTTAGCGAGACCTGTCTTGTTCTTAGTTTTCCTAAACCTCTTTCTTATACCGGTGAAAGCATGATAGAAATACACCCCCATGGAAACCCAGCTGTGCTTTCAGAGCTTTTTTCATGGTTAGAGGGTTTGGGCATTAGGGAGGCGTCCCCTGGGGAGTTCAGCAGAAGGGCTTTTTTAAACAACAAGCTAAGCCTAGCCGAAGCCGAAGGAATTGCAATGGGTATTGAGGCCGAGTCTAAAGAGCAGCTTTTAGCCCTTGAGGACTTTAGGGGCGGGAGGCTTGGTAAAAAAATTAACAAAATCTTAAGTCTTATAGAACAACTCTTGGTTAGGGTTGAGTCGCAGCTTGATTTTTCAGATGAAGAAGACGTGAATGAGGTGGCCTCCAAAGAGGTTTTCTCGTCCATTAAGAACGCCAACAAAGCCCTTGGTTTTTTAATAACAGAATATAAGCCGTTTGAAAAAGACGTGATGAAAAAGACTATAGCCCTTACAGGCAAACCAAATGTAGGAAAATCATCTTTATTTAATTGTTTGGTTGGGGAGAAGCTAGCTATTGTTTCTAAGGAGGCCGGGACTACTAGAGATGTGGTAAGAAAAAGGGTTGTAATGTCAGGGTTTGATGTTGAGATTCAGGACACTGCCGGCCTTAGAGATGTGGCCTCAAACAACATAGAAGAGGAAGGGATGCTTCTTGCTAGGTCAGCTGCCAAAGCAGCGGATCTTGTTTTACATGTAGTAGACCAGCCCGTTGATACAAGTGGTTTAAAGCACAAGCGTGATGTCGTTGTAGTTTTAAACAAGTGTGATCTTCACGAGGGGGTGGTTGATGATTCTGTGGTATGTGTTTCTGCAAAAACAAGCGTTGGTGTATCTCGTTTAGTTGAAAAAATACAAGAAACATCTTTGAGGTCTGCGCCTGAAAGGCTGGTCTCTGAGAGAATTTATAAAAGGCTTATCGCTGCCGAAAAGGTTTTATCTCTTTCTGGTGGGGGTGAAGATTTTTTTGAAACTTCTGCTCAGGCATTAAGGGAGGCCCTTCTGGAACTTAAAGAAATATACGGTGCTTTTGATAACGAAAAGATCCTTGACCAAATATTTGAAAACTTCTGTATAGGCAAGTAGTTTGCCTGTCTATAAAAGGTGGATAAGTTTTAACCCACATTTCATCAACAAGAAGAACGCCCCTTCCTCTCATTAATGCAACAAGTTTCCCTTGCAGTTCTTTTTTTATAAAAGCCTTATAAAAAGATATAATCCAGACTTATTAACAGAAACAAGAGTTACTAATAATAACAACAAACATAAGATGAATAATATATTTGATTTAATAGTAATAGGAGGAGGGCACGCAGGCGTAGAGGCTGCTCTTGCTGGAAGAAGACTTGCTCTTAGTGTTGGTCTTGTAACATTAGATGAAAAAAAATCAGGGAGGATGTCTTGTAATCCTGCTATTGGAGGGATAGGTAAAACTCACTTAGCAAAAGAGATAGATGCGCTTGGAGGGTATATGGCTGAAGCCACTGATCTTGCTGGTATTCAATTTAGGACCTTAAACAAAAAGAAAGGGCCAGCAGTTCAAGCAACTAGAGCTCAAACAGACAAAGAGATTTATGAAAAAACGATACAAAAAAAGCTTAAAAAAGATGGTGTAGTTGTAATAGAAGACGAAATTATTGATTTTCTACAAGAAGACAAAACTATAAAAGAAGCAGTTGGGAAAAAAGAAAGATATCATGCAAAAGCCTTTGTGCTTACAACAGGAACCTTTTTAAACGGTGCAATTCTCATAGGCAACAAAAAACAAGAAGGCGGAAGAATAGATGAAAAAAAATCGGCAGGCCTAGAAAAGTATTTTGCACAACAAAACTTAATGGTTGGCAGACTAAAAACAGGAACACCACCAAGACTAGCAAAGGAAACAGTAAATTTTGAAGTAATGGAAAAGCAGCCAGGCGAAGAAAAGGAAGTTTTCATGTCTTATTTGGAACACAAAAACCCACACCCAAGACAAACTTGTTGCCACATTACAAAAACAAACACAAAAACCCACGAAATAATCAGAAAGAATATTGAAAAATCAGCGATGTATTCTGGTTTAATAAGCGGGGTTGGTCCGAGATATTGTCCTTCTATTGAAGACAAAATAATGAGATTTGCAGATAAAGAAAGCCACCAAATATTTGTTGAGCCCGAAGGGCTTGAAACAAACTGGATATACCCCAACGGAATTTCAACAAGCCTCCCGCCCGAAGTGCAACAAGAGTATATAAGGTCCATAAAAGGCTTCGAAGAAGCAGAAATAATGCAGCAAGGCTACGCGGTAGAGTATGACTATATAGATCCTAGAAACCTCAACAAAAACTTAAGACTAAAAAATACCACAAACCTATTTTTAGCAGGCCAAATAAACGGAACCACAGGCTATGAAGAAGCAGGAGCACAAGGGGTTGTCGCGGGCATTAATGCAGCACAGCTCGCAAAAAAAGAACAACCATGGACCCCAACAAGACAAAACAGCTATATGGGAGTTTTGGTGGACGACCTTACAAGGTTCGGCGTAAGCGAGCCATACAGAATGTTCACTTCAAGGGCAGAACACAGGCTTTTGCTCAGACAAGATAATGCTGATGCCCGGCTTTTCACAGAAGCAAAAAGTCTAGGACTAATTAATAACGAAAGAGAAAGCGCATTTCTTCAAAAACAACAAGACAAAAAAACAATTCTAGCCAGCCTAAAACAAACAAAGACAAAAATTAACAACGAAACGAAGACAGCAGAAGAGCTGTGCAAAAGGAACGATATTACGGAAAAAGAGGTAAATGAACTAATAACTATAAAAAACAAGAGGTTTACAGAGGTGTATTACGATGTCAGATATTCTGGCTATGTGAACAAACAAAAAAGAGAGCTAGCAAAAATGAAAAACCTTGAAGAGCATGATCTTGGTTTAATTTTTGACTATTCCGAGGTGGTTGGGCTTTCAGGAGAGCTGGTTGAAAAACTAAACAAGAACAAACCCAAAAACCTACATGACGCTTCTTTGATGGAAGGAATAACCCCAGCAGCACTAAATGTTTTAACAATACACTTGAAAAAAATTGATGCCATTAGAGCAAACTGAACTGCTGAAAAAGTTCGCAAAATTGGTTGTTGAAAAAAACAAGATTCACAACCTTACATCTGCTAAAACACCAGAAGAGTTTTATAAAAAACACATAAAAGATTGTTTGGCCGCTTACAATGCGATCTACAAACACCTACAAAAGCAGATAGTGGATTGTGGGTCAGGTGCTGGCTTGCCCTCTATTGTCTGGTCGATAATTAACCCACAACTCAAGATATTTTCGGTTGATAGTAATCAAAAGAAAATAGCATTCCAAAAACACATTAAAAGGACCTTTGGGCTTGAGAACCTGCACCCGGTTGCGGCCCGCATACAAGATTTCCGCCCAGAAGAAACAAGCTCAGCGATATTTAAAGCCTTTTCTTCCGTAAAAAAAGGGGCGCAAAGCTTAAACCGAGAAGCACAGTTTAGAAACCTCTTTTTCTTGAAAAAGGACGACGAAAAAACCCAAGAAGAGATAACAGATGCAGGCTCTTTGTTATATGATTACAAAAGGCACAAGTACATTTTAAATAAAGAAAAAATGCTAGTTGTTGAGCTTTATGACAGTAAAAATAGCAATAACTAATCAAAAGGGAGGGGTTGGCAAAACAACCACCGCCGTTAATCTTGCAGCAACACTTGCAAAAGTTAAACGAAGGGTTCTTTTAATAGATATTGACCCGCAAGCAAACGCCACCTCCGCAGCCGGCATAGAAAAAAACACAAAAGACTCTCTTTATGAGCTCTTTGAAGCAGGGCTTCCCCTCGAGGAATGTGTTGAAAAAGCCTCAGGGGGCTACGAAATACTGCCGGCAAACAGCAACCTTATAGCAACAGAAAAAATTATCGAACAAACAACCACAAGAGAAAAATTTTTTTCTAAAAACCTAAAAAAAGGAATAAACAAATACGACTATGTAATTTTTGACTGCCCGCCCTCCTTAAACTTGCTAACAATAAACGCTATGGAATATTGTAAAAATGTAATGGTCCCAGTTCAGTGTGAGTATTATGCGCTTGAAGGCCTGGTAACCCTTAAGAGCACAATAGAACAACTAAACAGCGCTTTGGGATTGAAAATAGAGATAGTTGCCATTCTCAGAACCATGGCTGACTGGAGAAACAGGCTAACAAGAGAGGTATCAGACCAGCTAGAAAAACATTTTAAAAAAGTTGTTTTAAACACAATAATACCCAGAAATGTTAGGCTTGCTGAAGCGCCAAGCTATGGCCAATCAATAGTTGATTATGATATAAAATCTATAGGAGCCGAGGCTTTTTTAAGCTTGTCTGGCGAGTTTATTAGGAAATTTGAAAATGACAAAAAAAACATCACTTAACAAGGGTTTACAAGCGCTTTTGGGAGAAACAACCAAAACTCCAACCCCAGCCCCAAAAAAGCCGAACAACAAAACCAGCCCAACAACCAAGACCCCAACAAATGAACTCAACATAAGCGCGATAAAAACCAACCAATACCAACCAAGAACCACATTTGACGAAAAAAAACTCAAAGAGCTGTCCGAGTCGATAAAAAAACACGGGGTTATTCAGCCCGTCTTGGTGAGACAAGAAGGCACGAATTACGAACTAATTGCAGGAGAAAGAAGGCTCAGAGCATCAAAACTGGCTGGCCTAAAGAAAATTCCGGCTGTGGTAGCAAAAATTTCTAACACCCAGTCACTTGAAATAGCAATTTTAGAGAACGTACAAAGAGAAGACCTTAATCCGCTGGAAGTTTCGAAAGGCTATCAAAGGCTCAGAGAAGAATTTGGGTATACACAAGAACAGGTTGCCAAAAGTGTTGGTAAACCAAGAAGCTCAATAGCCAACTCTTTGAGACTGCTAGCTCTGCCCCCTAAAGTTCAAAAAGAGCTTGAAAAAGGCACGATATCTGAAGGCCATGGCAAGGTTTTGCTTGGTGTTGAACACAACAAAGTTGACCAACTTCTAGAAAGTGTTACAAGGGAAGGGCTTTCAGTAAGAGCCCTTGAAAAGCTTTTAGAAGAACAACCAAACTCAACTAAAAACAAAAAAGAAAAATCCCGAGATGAGTTAAACCTAGAATCAGCGTTAAGCTCAAAACTTGGGTCAAAAGTAAGCATTGAAGACACCAAAGGCAAAGGCAAAATGGTTATCAAATATTACTCATATGATGAGCTTGATGGAATCATAGAGAAAATATCGTCATAACCCTGTAAAGACAGCAAAAAATGCATTAAAATTACGGCACCCATGGCATCTGAGAGTTCAGGACGTACATTTCAAGAATATTTAGAACACCATTTACAAAATTTGGTGTACGGCCCCTTGCCTGCCGGCCATGAAAGAAAATTTTATGCAAAAGGTAGCGACGAAGCAGGTAAAGAAGTTTACTGCCAAGATAAAAACTTAAATTACGATGGTGAGAAATACTGCAACGAAACCCTTACAGAAAACGGTTGGTATTTAGCAAACAACAAAACAGATGTTGAGGCTATGGGTTTTTGGGCCCTTCACATAGATACCATGTTTTTTTCGGTCCTTTTAGGAGGTTTGTTTTTATTCATTTTTGCACGGGCTGCCAAGAACTTTTCACTAGACAAACCAACAAAACTACAACTTTTCATAGAAATGATGATTGATTTTATTAATGGGGTTGTGAAAGGTACATTTAAGTCAGCAAAGAACACCCTAGTAGCACCGATGGCATTAACAATATTTGCTTGGGTGTTGCTTATGAATTTAATGGATCTTGTGCCTGTTGACCTGATACCTTATCCAGCAGAGCTGCTTGGCATACCTTACCTTAAGGTGGTACCAACAACAGACCTAAACCTCACTGCGTCGCTGGCGTTATCAGTTTTTGTTTTATATTTATTTTTTAGTATCAAGTCTAAAGGCTTTGTAGGTTTTATTAAGTCTATTTCCCTTCACCCATTTGGACCATGGATGTTGCCGGCAAACCTTTTTATAGAAATTATAGATTTGCTAGCAAAACCATTATCTCTGGCCCTAAGGTTGTATGGAAACCTTTATGCAGGAGAGATGATATTTTTATTAATTGCTGGTATGGTATCAATCGAACTTACCCAGCTCACCATAGCTGGACTAGGGTTAAACTTAGCCGGTATTGGATTAAGTTTAATATGGGCAATATTTCATATTTTAATAGTCGTGCTTCAAGCATTCATTTTCATGATGCTGACAGTCGTCTATATGAATATGGCACATGAAAAATTTGAACAACATTAAGGAGGTTGTGAATATGGAAGTAGAAGCTGCAAGATTTATCGGAGCAGGATTAATGTTTGGATTGGCTGCAATAGGAGCAGGTGTAGGAGCGGGCGTATTAAGCTCAAAACTCATCGAATCAATTGCAAGACAACCAGAACTGGAAGATCAACTTAGACCTACATACTTTTTGGGTATTGGTCTTGTCGATGCTGTACCAATGATTTCAGTTGGTCTGGCGTTTTACGTATTATTTGTTGCATAAAAAATGAATTTAAACGCAACACTACTTGGGCAGATGATAGCTTTTGGGCTATTCGTCTGGTTTTGTTGGAAGTTTGTTTGGCCACCATTATTGGCTGCTATGGAAGAAAGAGCCCAAACAATAGAGCAAGGTCTCAAGGATTCTGAAGAAAGCGCAAAAAAGATTATTGATGCTGAAGAGCAAGGCAAAAAAATGCTAGCTGAAGCAAAAACAGAAGCAAAAAAGATAATGGATAATGCCAAAAACCAGTCTGAAAAGATTGTAGAAGAATCAAAAAACAAAGCCACAGAAGAAAAGGAAAGAATTGTGGGGTCAGCCCAGTCTGAAATTGAGAAAGAGGTTGTTAACGCAAAGAAAACCCTTGAAAAAGATTTTGCATCAAGCGTTATGTCAGCAGTTAAAAAGATCGTTGCCAAAGAAGTTTCAATGAGCAACTATCAGGATACTGTCGATAAAAGCTTAGATGAATTTAGAAAATGAACAAGTTATTAGAGGTGTATTCAAAAGGACTTTACGACTCTTTAAGCAACGAGGGAGTTGTTGCTGTCGTCGAGCACTTTCAAAACATTTCTAATGATAGCTCGGTGCATGGCTTATCAGGTTTGTTTAAAAACAAAACGGTAAGCAAAGAAGAGAAACTCAAAGCAGCAATCGATTTGATTGAAGGCGATGAAGATTTGGAGGCTTTTATGCAAACCCTTGCAAATAACGCTCGCCTTGACTTGTTGCCAGCCATTTTTGGTTTCTTTGTAGACTATGCATTAAGAAGACAAAACAACGTGCCAGTAAAAGTAACAGTAAACGAAGAACCAAATGAAGAAATTAAAAACAGAGTGTCTTTATTTGTTTCACAAAACCTGGGGCAAAACACCCCGATTAGATACGAAATAAACAAAACAATGCTTGGGGGCGTGGTCTTGAAATACAAAGACAACGAAATAGACCTGAGCGTTGATAACAAACTAAATGGATTGAATTCAGTTTTAACAAATTAAAGGAGAAAAGATGACTACTAAAATTAACCCTTCAGAAATATCAAGCATCATCAAAAAGAAGATCGACGGATATAAAGGCGCAGCAACAGAAGCAAATGTTGGAGAGGTGCTAACAACTGCAGATGGTATTGTGCAAATCTTTGGCTTAGAAGATGCTATGTATGGTGAGTTATTAGATTTTGGTGAGGGAACCTATGGTCTAGCTCTTAATCTAGAAAGTGATTCAGTTGGTGCTGTTGTGCTTGGTGATGCAGGCCACATCAAAGAAGGTCAAAAAGTTAAAACAACAGGAAGGGTTTTAGATGTGCCAGTAGGCCCAGGCCTTAAGGGTCGTGTCATCGACGCATTGGGCAGACCCATAGACGGTAAGGGCGAAATAAAATCAGACCTTAACTCGCCAATAGAAGTGGTGGCGCCTGGTGTGATTGATAGAAAATCTGTAGACCAACCAGTTCAAACCGGAATCAAATCTATAGATGTTATGGTTCCGATCGGCAGAGGCCAAAGGGAGCTGATAATTGGAGACAGGCAAACAGGAAAAACAGCAATTGCTATAGACACCATTATCAGACAAAAAGATTCAGGCATTACCTCGGTCTACGTAGCGATAGGACAGAAACAATCAACAGTTGCTACTGTTGTTAGACAGCTTGAAGAAGCAGATGCCTTGAAAAACACAATAGTTGTTTCAGCTAGTGCAGCCGAAAGTGCAGCATTACAGTTTTTGGCCCCCTATTCAGGATGCACCATGGGTGAGTATTTCAGAGACAGAGGCGAAGATGCACTAATTATTTACGACGATCTCTCAAAACATGCTGTTGCTTATAGACAAATCTCACTGTTACTTAAAAGACCTCCAGGTAGAGAAGCTTACCCTGGCGATATTTTTTATCTTCATTCTAGACTTCTAGAAAGAGCCTCTAGAGTTAATGAAGACTACGTTGAAAGGTTTACAGACGGAAAGGTGAAAGGTAAAACAGGCTCTTTAACTGCACTTCCTATAATTGAAACACAAGCAAGTGATGTTTCTGCATTTATCCCAACCAACGTCATATCAATTACAGATGGTCAGATTTTCTTAGAAACTGATCTTTTTAACTCAGGCATAAGACCAGCCATTAATGTTGGTATTTCTGTATCTCGTGTTGGTGGTGCTGCTCAAACCAAAATCATCAAAAAACTTGGTGGTAGTGTAAAACTAGCGCTTGCTCAATTTAGAGAGCTTGAGTCTTTTTCACAGTTTGCTTCCGATTTAGATGATGCTACAAAAGAGCAATTAGAAAACGGGCAAAGAATTACAGAACTCTTTAAACAAACTCAGTTTGCGCCAAGGTCAGTTGCTTGTATAGCTGTTGTTCTTTACGCAATTGAAAACAAATATTTAACCGATGTAGAAAAAAGCAAAATGCAATCTTTCGAAGAGAACCTAAGAACTCACTTCAAATCAAACTACGCAGACTTATGGGAAGAAGTGAACAAGACAGGCGATTGGAACAAAGATTTAGACAATAAGTTTAAAGAGGTTGTTAGCTCATTTATGAAGGAAGGATCTTGGTAAATGGCTCAAACTAAGGAAATAAAAAAGAAGATTGGCAGTGTTCAAAACACAAAGAAGATTACTTCAGCAATGGAACTAGTTGCTTCAAGCAAAATGAAGAAAACTCAAGATGCTATGAAGAAAGGCAAACCATATTCTCAGAAAATAGTTGAGCTAATTGATAATTTGGCAGGAGCTAGCTCGGAATACAAACACCCTTTCTTTCAAACCTCTGATCAAAAAACTGATATTTACATTGTTGTAGGCACAGATAAGGGTTTGTGTGGTGGGTTGAACTCGAACTTGTTTAAGCTAGCGCTTAGAAATATGGCCAAAAGAGAAACTGATGGACGAAAAGTAAAGGCCGTATTGTTTGGAAAAAAAGCTACTGAAGTGTTTTCACGACTAAAGAATGCTGAAGTGCTCGGAAGCGCATCTAGGCTTGGAGACATACCAACAGTTGAAGAAGTTATAGGAGCAGCACAAATTGCAATTGCTGAGTTTGAAAAAGGCACAATTGGCAATGTTTATTTGTACGGTAATGAGTTTGTAAACACCATGAGCCAAAGTCCTTTTGAAAGAAGAATACTACCAATAGCAAATATTGAGAGCGAACAACAAAGCAAAAAAGTCTGGGATTATATATATGAACCAAGTTCTAAGGAAATATTAGATTTATTGCTTAAAAGATACATAGAGACACAAATTTACCAAGCCGTGATAGAAAATAATGCCTGTGAGCAAGCAGCAAAAATGCTTGCCATGAAAAATGCAACTGAAAATGCAGAAGAAATTATTAAAGAACTACAGCTGGTATATAACAATGCTAGACAAGCAGCTATTACACAAGAACTATCCGAGATAGTTGGAGGCGCTGCGGCGATTTAAAAGGAGAAAAGATGAGCGAAAAAGGTGTAATTAAACAAATTATTGGGGCGGTTATTGATGTCGAGTTCGACAAAGATCACATCCCAAATATCTATGATGCTTTAGTTGTTTCTGGAAACAACTTAGTGCTAGAAACACAACAACAACTAGGTGATGGTGTTGTTAGAACTGTAGCAATGGGTACAACGGAAGGCCTTAAAAGAGGCCTGGACGTAAGCAATACCAAAGCACCAATTAGTGTGCCTGTTGGTGAAGGTACATTAGGCAGAATTATGAATGTATTGGGAGACCCTATCGACATGAAGGGTGATGTGAAGACAGAAGAAAGAATGCCGATACACAGAAAACCACCTGCTTACGTTGATCTTGCTGATTCAAACGAAATTCTTGAAACAGGCATTAAGGTTATCGATTTAGTGTGTCCTTTTGCAAAGGGTGGAAAAGTTGGTTTGTTTGGTGGAGCAGGCGTAGGAAAAACAGTAAACATGATGGAGCTTATCAGAAACATTGCTATCGAACATTCTGGCTACTCAGTTTTTGCTGGTGTAGGTGAAAGAACAAGAGAAGGTAACGACTTTTATCATGAGATGACAGATTCAAATGTGATAGACAAGGTGTCCCTAGTTTATGGACAAATGAATGAGCCTCCAGGCAACAGATTAAGAGTTGCTTTAACTGGCTTAACAATGGCTGAAAAGTTTAGGGATGAAGGTAGAGATGTTTTGCTATTTGTAGACAACATATATAGATATACCTTGGCCGGTGTCGAAGTATCAGCTTTGCTTGGTCGTATGCCATCAGCGGTAGGTTATCAACCTACACTAGCGGAAGAGATGGGAGTTTTGCAAGAAAGAATTACCTCGACAAAAACTGGTTCAATTACATCCATCCAGGCAGTCTATGTGCCAGCTGATGACTTAACAGACCCATCACCAGCCACAACTTTTGCTCACTTGGATGCAACGGTTGTTTTATCTAGAAGAATTGCTGAGCTTGGGATTTACCCAGCTGTTGATCCTTTGGACTCCACCTCAAGACAACTAGATCCTAACGTTGTAAGTCAAGAACACTACGATGTTGCACAGAGAGTGCAAGGTGTTTTACAAAGATATAAAGAGCTAAAAGATATCATCGCAATTCTTGGTATGGATGAGCTTTCAGACGATGACAAAAACATCGTCTCAAGAGCAAGAAAAGTTGAGAAGTTTCTTTCACAACCTTTCTTTGTTGCTGAAGTTTTTACAGGATCACCAGGAAAATATGTTTCTGTTAAAGATACCATTCAAGGTTTTAAAGAAATTCTTGATGGAGTTCATGATGACGTACCAGAACAAGCATTTTATATGGTTGGTTCTATGGACGAAGTATTAGAAAAAGCTAAGACAATAAAAAGTGATTAATATAAGTTTTATTTCTCAAGAAAAAACCCTCTTTGAAGGTCAGGCCCAAATGGTGGTAATGGACGGAAAAGAGGGACAGCTTGGGATAGTAAAAGGTCACTCTCCTTTGCTGGCTATCTTAAAACCTGGGCCAGTTAGAATGATCACCGCAGAAAAAGAGGAGGTATTCTTTACTGAAGGTGGCTTTGCAGAAGTACAACCAGAAAGCATAACTATTTTAGTAGATGCAGCTCAAAGAGCAGACGACCTAGATGAAGCTAAAATTCTCAAAGCAAAAGAAGAAGCAGAAAAGCTTCTTAAAGACAAGGGAGATCAAAAAGATTTCGCCGAAGCATCTTCTCAGCTAACACAATCCTTATCACAACTTCGAGCAATCGAAGCTCTGAAAAAGAACATTAAACTTAAAAAATAGTTTAAGTCCAAAAAAAAAGCATTAAAATCACCTAATGGGACTAAGTATCGTTTTACTTGCTGCTGGAGAAGGCAAGCGCATGAAAACAGAAAAACCAAAGCCTTTGGTTCATTTGGCTGATCACCCATTAATTCAATATTCTCTAGACACAGCAAAAGCCCTTAAACCTGAAAGAATAGTGCTTGTAACAGGTTATAAAAAAGATGAAGTAAAAAAATACGTCATTTCAAACAACCCTGGAGATTTTATTTTTTGTGAACAAAAAGAAAGGCTTGGTACAGGACATGCAGTAAAACAAGCTGCGCCCTACTTGCCAGATGCGGGCAAAACTCTGGTTCTATACGCAGATGTCCCTCTCGTGTCAGTTAAGGCTTTAAAAAAACTTATTGCATCGGCAAACAGGAAAAAACTTTCAATTCTTACTGCAGAAGTGGCTGAGCCGAAATGGTATGGCAGGATTATTAGAGATGAAAACCAAGATCCAATAGCTATTAGAGAAGAAGCAGATGCTACAAAAAAAGAAAAAGCTATTAAGGAAATTTTTACTGGCATCATGGTAGTGGAGAACGAGTTTCTTAAAAAAGGCTTAAAAGGCTTATTGCGGAACAACAATGCTGGAGAATATTACCTGACAGATTTAGTCGACTTTGCTAGCAAAAGACAATTAAAAATTGGCTCAACGCAAACCAGAGAAAGAGAAATATACGGAGCAAACAATAAAGAAGAGCTGGCGAGACTATATAAATCACTAATTTCATTAAATGTTGAGGCAGCCAAGAAAAAAGGAGCAATTTTTAAGGACGAAACAACCTGCTATGTAGAGGGCCAGCTTAAAGTTGGCAAAGATGTCAGGATAGGCAGCAATGTCACGATAAAAGGTTCGGTTACCCTAGGCAACGATGTTTGCATTGAATCAAATGTGGTTTTAGCAAATACGAAAATTGGCGATAATTCCACAGTAAAAGATTTTTGTTCTATTGAAGATTCTGCTTTGGCCACAAATGTTGAGGTAGGCCCTTTTGCCAGATTGAGAAATGGAGCTGTATTAGACGATTCGGCCAAAATAGGAAACTTCGTTGAAATCAAAAAATCAAAAATTGGCCAAGGTTCAAAAGCTAATCATCACGCATATTTGGGTGACGCCAATATTGGTAAAAAAGTTAATGTTGGGGCTGGCACGATAACCTGCAATTATGATGGCAAATTAAAACACAAAACCAAAATTGAAGATGGCAGTTTTATTGGCACAAACTCATCTTTAGTGGCGCCACTAAAAATTGGTAAAAAAGCTTATGTTGCAGCTGGCTCAGTTATCACATCTAATGTCCCGTCTGGCTCTTTAGCGTTTGGCAGATCAAAGCAAAGCACCAAGAAAAACTGGAAGAACAAATAATGTGTGGCATTGTTGGGGGTACCTCGGAAAGAAATATTTTACCTATCTTGGTCGAAGGTCTCAGGAGACTAGAGTACAGAGGTTACGATTCAGCTGGCGTAGCTTTTAAAAAAAATGGCACAATTGATGTTGTTAAAAACGCTGGTAGAGTCGATCAACTCGCCAAAAAACTAAAACTTAAAGAAAATTCTACTAACCTAGGTATTGCTCACACAAGGTGGGCCACACATGGTGTGCCTTCCGAAAAAAATGCTCATCCACATGCTAGTAAAGACATTTTCATTGTTCACAATGGCATAGTAGAAAACCATGAGGAACTTAAAGCACAGCTCCGGTCAGAAGGCATGCGTTTTTCCTCTCAAACAGACAGCGAAGTGATTGCGCACTTGGTGCAATATTATGTTGAAAAAGGCCAAAGTTTTGAAAAAGCAGTATTTAATGCCATAAAAAAACTTAAAGGTGCATATGCATTAGGCATATTAAATAAAAAAGAACCAGAACAACTCATTGGGATCAGAAATCAAAGCCCACTGGTGCTTGGTAAAGGCTTCCAAGAAAATTTTATTGCTTCAGATGTCATGGCGCTTGCGCCCGTCACCAACAAGTTTATTTATTTGGACGATGGCCAAGTAGCAATTATCAACAAAACAAAACTTGATATTAGAACAGCAAACAACCAAAAAGCTCGCACTAAAACTCATGAAGTTGACTCTAATGCTTATACCACAGACCTGGCAGGACACAATCACTTTATGGAAAAGGAGATTTTTGAGCAACCAAAAGCGATTAAAGATGCCATAGAAGGCAGGCTAACAAAAACAGAAAGCCAAGAAGGTATTTTTGGGGCAGGATTTGAAAAAAAGGTCAAGCAGATCACAAATATTCAGATAATTGCCTGTGGCACCAGCTATCACTCTGCAAGAATCTTTGAATTCTGGTCGCATAAGTTTTTAGGCATTAATTGCAGGGTAGATTACGGCAGTGAGTATCAGTACCAAGAACCCATTAAAACAGACAAAACTTTATTGGTAACAATTTCTCAGTCAGGTGAAACGGCCGACACTTTGTCGTCCTTAAAGTTTGCTAAGAAAACTGGTGAGCCAATTACACTAGCCATCTGCAATGTAGCTAATAGTTCGATTTGTCGTGAGTCAGATTTTTCATTGATGACAAACGCAGGGCCAGAAATTGGAGTGGCTTCTACCAAAGCATTTGTAACTCAACTGGCGGCACTAAACCTACTGCTTTTAACACTAATGCGGGTTCATGGCGTATCACCACAAGGGCGTAAAAAAATTACTAACGCCCTGAAAGAGCTACCAAATCACTTAGAAAAAACTCTCAAACAAACCGAAGTTTATAAAAAAGTTGCCAAACAGCTTTTTAAGAAACACAGCACACTATTTTTAGGCAGAGGTTTATATTTTCCAATAGCCAGAGAAGGTGCCCTAAAGTTAAAGGAGATTTCTTACATTCACGCAGAAGCCTATCCAGGTGGAGAACTTAAGCACGGACCGCTTGCACTCATAGACAAAGATATGCCGGTTATTGCACTGGTCCCCGACAATGAACATTTAGATAAAATAACCTCGAATATTGCAGAGGTTGCTGCTAGGAAAGGCAAGGTATTTACCATTGGGCCACTAGGTAAAACCATAATTGATAAGGAAGGCGGCCACATCAAGATCCCTAAAACACTTGATCTGCTTAATCCAATAATTTCTGTTGTGCCTATGCAATTAATTGCTTATTACACAGCAGTATTCAAAGGTACAGATGTCGACAAGCCTCGCAACCTCGCAAAAAGTGTGACTGTTGAATAAAGAAAGGTTTCTCGGTTAATCAAAAATTACTAAGTGTTGAACT
>ERZ802830.1844-NODE-1844-length-19800-cov-138.023_pt1 | contig 19800 bp, 21 predicted proteins | sample MGYA00345654_ERZ802830 | MGnify/ENA primary metagenome ERZ802830 (study PRJEB30503, sample SAMEA104212375) | marine metagenome | biome: Westerlies Biome; feature: [SRF] surface water layer (ENVO:00010504) within the epipelagic zone...; material: water...
AAATTAACTTTTAAAAGATTTAGTATTTATTTTGATCAGTATCTTTTTATATCCATAACTCTTTTATCTGTCATGGGTTTATTTTTTTTATACAGCGCATCACAAGGCGATTCATCAACAATTATTAAACAGTCAATCTTTGTTGTCTTTGGTCTTGCTCTCATGTTTGCAATGAGTCAGCCAGACCCAGACTTTTATAATACCTTTTCAGGCATATTCCTGATTGTCTCTTTGTTATTAATTTTTGCTACTATAATTTTTGGCAAAGAAATAAATGGAGCACAAAGGTGGCTAAATTTAGGATTTTTTACTCTGCAGTCTTCAGAAATAATAAAAATTTCTCTCCCAATTTTTATATCTTCTTATTTATGTAACAAATCGCTACCAATTAGTCCAAAACATACTTTCATAACATTAATCTTAATAGGGTTTATATTTATATTAATAGCAAGACAACCAGATCTGGGAACGAGTCTAGTAGTTTTCATGGCAGGGATATATATTCTATTTTTAGCAGGATTAGGTTGGAGATTTATAAGCATATCTTTTGGAATATTTGTACTTTCACTTCCTTTTCTATGGAATAATTTCTTAGAACCTTTTCAAAGACAAAGAATACAAACATTATTTGATCCGAATGCAGACCCATACGGAACCGGTTGGAACATCACGCAATCAAAAATAGCAATTGGCTCTGGAGGTATTAATGGTAAGGGTTTTCAGGAAGGATCTCAGGCACATCTAGATTTTTTACCTGAAACTGAAACAGATTTCATTTTTGCAGTTATAGCAGAAGAATTTGGTTTTATTGGAGTATGTATATTATTGTCGATATTCTTTTTTATATTACTGAGATGTCTTTATTTAGCCTTTAACGCTAGGGATAGATTTTGTAGACTAGCAATTGGTGGCTTGAGTCTAGTTTTTGCATCAACTTTATTCATTAACCTTTCAATGGTAGTTGGATTAATACCAGTAGTTGGTATGCCTCTTCCGTTTGTAAGCAAAGGCGGTTCATCTTTGTTATCATTCTATATAGCTTTTGGAATAATAATATCAATGGCGACACATAAAAAACTAATGCAGCGATGAAAAAAGTTATATTTTTAAGTTTGATATTTAACCTTTCTATTTTTGGAGATTACTCCAATCATATTGATAGCAAATTAGTTATCGATGAACTTGTTTCAAAGCATGGATTTGATGAGTCTTATGTTATTGAGGTTTTAAAAAATGCTGAAAAACGAGAAGAAATGCTGCAATCAGTAGCAAAGCCTGCAGAAAAAACTAAAACTTGGGATGAATACAAAGCAATATTTATTAAAACCAAAAGAATTAGAGATGGTAAAAAATTTATATTAAAAAATATCACTACATTAGAAAAAGCTGAAAAAGAATTTGGCGTTCCAAAAGAGATAATTACTGCCATTCTCGGAGTTGAAACAAATTATGGATCTAACAAAGGCGGTTATAGGGTAATTGATAGCCTGACAACCTTAGGATTTGATGACCCTAGAAGATCAAAATTTTTTAGAAGAGAACTTATAGAATTTTTTCTTCTTACAAGAGAAAATAATCTAGATATCTTAAATACAAAAGGCTCGTATGCAGGTGCAATGGGTTATGGTCAATTTATTTCCTCTAGTTATAGAGCATATGCAATTGATTATGATGGAGATGGTTACGCAGATCTATTTGACTCTGTAGATGATTCAATTGGAAGTACTGCTAGTTATCTTGCTAGACATGGTTGGAAAAGAGAGGGAAAAATTGTTACTAGGACATATCCAAACAATGTAAGAAAATTCTATAAACCTCATGAATCACTCACAAGATTTATACCTTTAACCTTTAATGAAAATGGAGAAGATCTTTATTTTATTGGTGATGATAACTTTAGAGCAATAGCCAGATATAATATTAGCGATGTTTATGCCATGGCAGTTTACTATTTATCAGAAGAGTTTAAAAAATGAAAAAAATATTACTTTTACCCCTTTGTTTTTCTTTAATAATCAATTCACAGAGTTTTGTTCCAAATTCTCCTGAGTTAGATCTTAAGAGTTACATATTAATTGAACCAAATACAAATACCATAATTGCTGAATTTAACTCAGACTCTCAAATAGAGCCTGCAAGTATGACAAAAATTATGACAAGTTACGTTCTTGCCGATCAAATTGCCAATGATTTAGTTTCACTTGATGATCAAGTTTTGATTAGTGAGAAAGCTTGGCGTATGGAAGGTTCTAAGATGTTTATTGAGGCTGGAAAGAAAGTAAGTATATCTGACCTTTTGAAAGGAATTATTATTCAGTCAGGTAATGATGCATCAGTGGCAATTGCCGAATATGCAGGAGGAACCGAAAGTGGTTTTGTTGACCTTATGAATTCATATGCAGCTTCATTAGGTATGGATAATACAATTTTTCAGAACTCAACTGGTCTTCCAGATGATAATCATTTTTCATCAGCAAAAGATCTTGCTACATTAACTAGTCATTTCATAAATAAGTTTCCATATGAGTATTCTTTATATAAGGAAAAACAATTTACCTTTAATAATATTAAGCAATTAAATAGAAATAAACTCTTATGGAGAGATGAATCTTCTGATGGGGTTAAGACAGGCCACACTCAATCAGCTGGTTACTGTTTAGTTGGCTCTGCACAAAGAGGAAATATGAGGCTGATTACAGTTGTTGCAGGAAGTAAGTCTGATAATGACCGTTTTTTATCTTCACAAAGATTGCTTGAATATGGATTTAGATTTTTCGCTACTCAAAAAGTATTAAATGCAAACCAAGAATACAAGAATATAACTATATGGGGAGGGCAAGAGGATAGTCTTAGTATAGGAGTCCTTGAAGACACTTCTATTACTTTACCTAGATCAAGCTTTAAAGATCTAAAAGTAAATTACAAATATAGTAATAACTTACAAGCTCCAATTTCGATTGGCCAAAAAGTTGGGACACTTGAAATAACTAGTGGAGATGAAGTTGTTTTGGTTTCAGAATTAGTTGCACTTAAAGATATCTCAGCAAAAGGCTTTTTTGGGAGACTATGGTCTAAATTTGTTCTTTGGATATTCAGTTTATTCGGGATGACAGAAGATGGATCAAATTAAAGGTGTATTTAATGGTAATTTTGATTCTATAGAAAATATAAAAATATCCCCTTTTTCGAGAGCATACACATTTTCAGACAGCATTTACGAAGTTGTTCCTTTTTATAAATCAAATATTATTGCATTTAATCTCCATATGGAGAGACTCCTTTATAGTGCTGAAGCTTTAAATATTAATGTCAATATTGAAAACATTGAAAGAGAAATAAAGAAATTAATATCTTCATGTGAAAAACAAAGCGGTTACGTTTACTATCAAGTAACTAGAGGAGTTGATTCAGTTCGCTCACACATGTACTCAAATTCTCTTGAGGTTGAAACTTTTGGATATGTATTGCCCTTTTCATTTAAATCAAAATCACTGAAAGTAATGATTTGTGAAGATATCAGGTGGGGAAGATGTGATATTAAATCTACTTCTCTTCTTGGAAATGTAATGAATATGAATTCTTCTCAGGATGAAGGATGCGATGAAGTTATTATGCATAAAGATAATGTTTTAACAGAAGCTGGAGCTTCAAATGTTTTTTTTACAAAAAATGAGGTTATTTGTACACCAAAACTTTCAAAGTCTATTCTTCCTGGAATAACCAGGTCTTTGCTTATAGATGAATTAAACAAAGCCAAACTTCCAATAATAGAGGGAGTTTTTTCATTGGAGGATTTATCTAAGGCAAACGCAGTTTGGTTAACAAGCTCTACTAAAGGTATTTCACTAGTAGATGAAATTATTAATTTAGAATCAACTTTGCAGACTAATGATCCTTTATTTATAAAATCTAAAAGCCTATTTGATAATAAATTTTTTAGTTAGAAGTTAGATCAATAACAATATCATCAAGCTCATTCCAAAAATCTTTTTTTACTAAACCTTTACTTACAATATCTAATTCAAAGACATTTTTTTGAAGCTGTATTAATTTTTTAAGGGAATGATGTTTGATAAAAACCATGTAATCAGATATTTTGTTTTTCCATACCCCTGACTTTTCTAAGCTAATTTTAGGATTCTGGTTTTGTCTTGCATAAGAAGCACTATTAATTATTTTGCCAATAATCCAGACCAGTAGAGGAGCATAATGAGCTTCACTATTTTTTATAGAATGAATAATCCTTAAAGCATCTTTAGTATTTCTAGAAATGATCATATCTTCTAACTCAAATGGCACAAACTCAGCCGAGTCCATCGATGATATATGTGCTTGATTTTCTCGCTCTTTATATAGAAGCTTTAATACATTCACTTCATTTTGTTGAGCAACAAGATTTCCAGAGTTCATTTCAGAAATATTTTGTATTAAAGTTGGTTTATCTTTTTCATGAACAAAATCTAGTTGATTTTTCAACCATATCTTCTCCTCGAATGATTTTAATTTCTTACATTGAATAATAAGTGCTATCTCATCCATTGCCTTTACCCAATTAGTAGCAGAATTTAATTTATCATTATGGGATGTAATGATGAGTGCAATATTAGTCATCTTATCAATATTAGGAATTTGGAAGATTTTAGATATTTGATCTGGAACTCTGCCTTGATCATGATTAATTTCAATTATTACTTTAGAGCCAAAAAGTGACCCTCCTGCATTTTCTATTATCTCTTGTTCAATATTATTAAAATCATTTTTATTAATTATTTTTTTTTCATCAAAACCCTTTGATAAGAGCTTTCTTTTAATAAGATCTTTTGAATTATTTTTTAAAATAATTTCAGAACCGTAAATAAAGAAGATATTTAAATTCTTATCTAAATATTTATTAATTGATGATGCTTCACATTTCAAAAAGACTCACCTCAATAATTATTTTGTTAAGAATTTCTTTTTGCATTTCACTCTCAAGAAGTTTAATCATTTCATCTTGAGCATATGGATTTAATTCATTAGATTTATATCTTTTCATACTGCTAAGATATTTGTTTGAAGATTTAGTTGCGCTTTGGATCATTATTTGAGTCTTCAATGTAAGCTCTCCCTCCAATGCTCTTAATGCATTGCCGCCATATATATTATATTTTTTCATAGAATAATTTTTTATGTTTACGCTTATTGCATCTGCATCAGCATTGGTATCAAAAGTCGATTTTAACTTGGCTACCATTGGAATTGGTATTGATTTATCAAATGCAATACTTACAGAATTATATATGTCTGATTTTGATATGACTTGATTATAGCCACATCCACATAGTGAAATTAAGAAGAATATCTGTAGAAAAGCTGAATACTTACTCATCAAAATATAGTACCCACCTTAGGAATATATATCAAAGAATACTTGAAAAGTATTTAAGTTAAATAACAAAATTTATAATTTTTTCTTTAATGTAGATTACTTTTTTGATTTTCTGACTTTTTAAATTAGCTGCTACATTTTCAATAGTTTTTGCTTCCTGCTCAATTTCATCTTGATTTAATTCTTTGCTTATAAGTTTCTTTCCTCTTACTTTTCCATTTATTTGTATTACTAACTCAAATTCAGATACTTCTAATAAATCTTCCTTAATTTCTGGCCATGATGACTCGATTTCTTCATGAGAGAAATTACCATAAAAGTTTTTCCATAAATATTCAGACACATGAGGGGCAATTGGGTTAAGAGTTTTTAATATAATAATAATACTTTCGTTTAAACAATATTTATTTGAATCTGAAGCTTTAATATCCTTAAAACTATCTGGTATAAAGTTAAGGAGCTCCATAATTGCAGCAATTGCAGTATTAAAAGAATATCTTGTTTCAAAATCATTTGTGATTTTTTTTAGAGTAGAATGTGTCTTTCTTCTTAGACCCATTTCTTCTTTAGAGAAATTTTTTGGCTCTGCAATTTCTTCATACTCTCGTTCAATAACTAAATTCCAAACTTTCTTTATAAATCTAGAGGCTCCTTCAACAGAGGACTCTGACCACTCTAAACTTTGCTCTGGTGGCGCTGTAAACATCATATATAGCCTTACTGTGTCAGCACCATATTTTTCAATATATGACTGAGGATCAACAGTATTTCCCTTACTTTTAGACATTTTTGCACCATCTTTTAGAACCATTCCTTGAGTAAGTAGTTTTTTAAAAGGTTCATTACCTTCAAGCATATCCATATCTCTTAGAGCTTTATGAAAGAACCTTGAATACAGTAAATGTAAAATAGCATGCTCAATACCACCAATGTATAGATCTACAGGTAGCCAATATTTAGAATTATTATCAAATATCTCGTTATTATTGTCAGCAGAGGTGAATCTTGCGTAATACCATGAAGAATCCATGAATGTATCAAATGTATCTGTTTCTCTTTTAATATTTTCTGAGATACTTCGAAATTTATTATTTTGACTCAGAGGGATAGGAGGTGAGTTTTCAGGTAGCTCTGGAAGCTCGACAGGCATTTTATTTTCTTCAATTACTTTTGGTACGCCATTTTCATAAACCACAGGTATTGGACAACCCCAGTATCTTTGTCTACTAACACCCCAGTCTCTCAATCTAAATTGTATAAGCTCTTCACCTAAATTTTTATCTCTTAGCTTATTAATTATCTTTACTGATGCTTCATCAGATTCCATATTATCGAATTCACCTGAATTTATTAATTTTCCCTTTTGGATTAAAGGAAGATCAGTATTTTCTGAGGTAATAACTTGTTCTATGTTAAGTTTATATTTAGAAGCAAATTCAAAATCTCTTTGATCATGAGCCGGAACTCCCATAACAACTCCAGTTCCATAATCAAGTAAAACAAAATTTCCTATCCAAACTGGTATTTTATTTCCAGTCAATGGATGCAGGACATTTATATTTGTACTAATCCCCAATTTTTCTGCTTTTGCCATATCAGCTTCGGCAGAGCTAGTTTCTTTGCATTTAGCTAAGAATTTTTTTACCGAATCATCTTCTTTAGCAAGATTTTTTGAAATTGGATGACTTGGAGAGATCGCTATAAAAGAAACACCAAAAATGGTGTCTGGTCTAGTTGAAAATGTAATTAAGCATTCTTCAGAATTTTCAATTCTATACTTAATCTCAGCACCATAAGATTTACCAATCCAGTTCTTTTGCATTAGTTTTACGTTTTCAGGCCAATCAACTTCATCAAGCGAAGAAAGTAATTCTTCCGCATAGTCAGTAATTTTTATGAACCATTGATCGATTTCTTTTATCTCAACTTGAGCACCTGATCTCCAGCCCTTACCATCAATAACTTGTTCATTCGCAAGCACAGTTTCATCTATGGGATCCCAGTTAACTAATGATTTTTTTCTATATACTAGACCTTTTTCGTAGAATTTTTTAAAAATTAATTGCTCCCATTTATAGTAGTCAGGATCGCAAGTTCTAAGCTCTTTTGACCAATCATATCCAAGCCCTAAGGAAATTAGTTGTTCTTTCATATGCTCTATATTTTGATTTGTCCAATCTTTTGGGCTAACTTTGTTAGCAATAGCAGCATTTTCAGCCGGAAGACCAAAGGCGTCCCATCCCATTGGTTGAAATACATTAAAATTATTCATTCTCTTATATCGAGATATAACATCACCAATGGTGTAATTTCTTACATGCCCCATATGAAGTTTTCCTGATGGGTAAGGAAACATTGATAAACAATAGAATTTTTCTCTATCGTCGGGCATGGCTTTAAATTTATTATTCTTAATCCAATCCTCTTGAATGATTTTTTCAATAACTTGTGGTTTATATTCTCGACTCATTTTTTAAGAATTAGTTTTAAAATAATTTATATTGATTACTCTTCAAAATCTTCAGCCTTGTTAACTGTAATAACTTTTTCTGAAGGCTTATTTTCCCTTAGAATTCTTACAGACTCGTCTCCTTGGCTAACTTCAATCTCTTTGAGATCTGAATCTTGAAGCATCTCTATTAGTTTTTTGATCTTTCTTATATCCATTTATGCTTCTTTATATTTTGATATAGCTTCTAGTAAAGCTAATTCATAACCTTTAATCCCAAGTCCTGAGAAAACCTTTTCAGCAATATCAGAAAAGTAAGAAAACTTTCTAAACTCTTCTCTAGATTGAACATCAGATATATGTACTTCGTAAAAGGGAATATTCACACCAAGAAGAGCATCTCTTAAAGCAATACTAGTATGTGTAAATGCAGCAGGATTAATAATAATAGCTTTAATATCCTTAGTAATTGATCTGTGAATAGCATCTATTAGCTCATGCTCTGCATTGCTTTGCATAGTCTCTAAGTTACACCCATTTGATTTTGCAATAGACTCTAAATTCTTTTCAACATCAGTTAATGAGGCATTACCATACAATTTAGCTTCTCTTTTTCCAAGAAGATTAAGATTTGGACCGTTAATAAGCAATATGTTCATATCAAAGATTTTAACAGATTTTATTATTATTATTGACGAAGATATTTTTTTTGAACAGGGTAACAAAATCCAGCTTCTGAGCATCCTTGATACATTACATGTAAAGATGATTTTTCATCAAAATCTAATTTATTCAGGCTAATTATAAAGCTTTCTTTTAGAATTAATGTTTCCCCAAAAAATTCATCTTCATAAATAGATTGAGTTGATTTGGTAATTTTATACAGAACATCATTTTGATTATTTTTAACCTTAATACTATCCAGATACATGTAGTAGCCATCTTTTATAGTCCATGAAATTTGAAAATTTTTATTTGTTTGACTATTTTCTATTAGAAAAACTTTTTCAGCAGGTAGAACTTTATTAACTTCATTAAAAATATCATTGGCAGAAGACTCAACCACCATGAAATAAGATAAGAGTATAATGATAGGCATTTTCATAATACTTACAGAATAAACTTCTAGTGAATTAAATGAAAGATAAAATATTGTTAACATACATAAGTAACAAACTATGATTAGAACATTTTTATTAAATATTTTTTTTTATATTCCAATTTGGTTTTTAAAATTAATTTTTTTAAAAAAGAGAATTCCAATTAGAGGCAATCTTTTTGATTTTCAGTCATCTGTTATATTGTCGATAATACCCAAAAAGGATCTATCAATTATTCCTGATTCATCTATACAAGAAACAAGAGAGCTAATAAATAAAAAAAGATCAGAATATAGACTTTCCTTAAAAGCTAAAAATACAATCCTAAGGCGTGACCACAAGATTGATACTGAAACAAGTACTATTTTAAGAGAATACAAACCAAACCAAATAGATACGGATAAAGTAATCTTATTTTTTCATGGTGGCGGATATGTTTTGGGATCAATCGAGGGACACGATCATATGGTTTCATATATGTCCGAAAATTTAAGAACAAAATTTTACTCTTTAGAATATAGTCTATCACCAGAAAATAAACATCCAATTGCTCTTGGTGAGGCAATTACTGCTTATGAATGGATAATTTCGAATGGTTACAACGCTGATAAAATTTCACTATGTGGTGACAGTGCAGGCGCCCATTTGGCTGCTTCTTTAGTTCATTATCTTTTAATAAATGGAGGCGAATTACCGTCATGTCAATTGCTAATATATCCAATGTGCGATCCCGCTTGCTCATCTGAATCGTATGAACTTTTTTATGAAAACTATCTTTTAACAAAAAGTAATATGATTTGGTTTTGGGATAAGTTTGGCAATGATGATTCAAAAAAGAACGATCCAACATTTAATCTTTTAAAAATAGATACTAATAAAAAATTTCCCAAAACTCTAATTGTGACAGCTGGTTTTGATCCTTTATGCGATGAGGCAGAGGAATATGCTTTTTTATTGCATAAAAATGATAATAATGTGAAACAATTGCATTATCCATTCATGTTTCATGGATTTGCCTCTATGACTCGGCTTAAGGGGGCTCATTTAGCTGTTGATGATTTTTTAAAAGAATTTAAAAAAATGTTATGAATAAAATTTTAGAAATAAAAAACTTAACTATAGAATTTGCTACCAGAGATGGAGCTTTTAAGGCTGTTGATAATGTAAGTTTTGATATTGAAAAAAATCAAACAGTAGCTTTAGTTGGAGAATCGGGATCTGGCAAGTCTGTAACAGCCATGTCAATACTGCAATTATTGCCAAGACCTCAAGCATCATATTCACTCGATTCATCTATCAAATTTAACAACAGTGAAATCATTGATGCATCTAAAGAAAAACTTTTATCTATAAGAGGAAATATTGTATCTATGATTTTTCAAGAACCTATGACCTCTCTAAATCCATATCATAAAGTTGGTGATCAGATTACTGAGTCAATTTTACTTCACTCAAACTCGACGAAAAAAGAAGCAACAAAAGAGGCAATGGATCTCATGTCTTTGGTGGAAATCGATGATGTTAATAGAAGATTTTATTCATATCCTCATGAACTTTCAGGTGGTCAAAGACAAAGAATTATGATTGCTATGGCGCTAGTTAATAAACCGGAGCTATTAATTGCAGATGAACCAACAACAGCTTTAGATGTGACAATTCAAGCTCAAATATTAGATTTAATGTCCAAGTTAAAGAATGAATTAGGTATGTCAATACTCTTCATAACTCATGATCTTGGATTGGTGAAACAATTTTCGGATCAAGTATGTGTAATGAAAGATGGTGAAATCGTTGAGAAAGGAAATACTAATAATGTTTTTTCTGATCCTTCGCATGAATATACAAAAAAGTTATTAGACGCTGAACCGCTTCCAAAAATTTCAAATGCACTCCAAACAGTCCCAGTAATAGAAATAAAAAATCTTAATGTCTTTTACAGCATTCCTTCTCCTAACTTTTTCAAAAGAAATACCTTTCATGCTGTAAAAGAGATCTCTTTTAGTATTTTTGAGAATACTACTATTGGTTTAGTTGGCGAATCTGGCTCTGGAAAATCTACACTCGGCAAGGCGATTGCAAATCTTGTAGATTACGAGGGCAATATTTTATTTAAAGGTAAAAATCTAAATACAAATTCTAAAAAAGAGAACAAAGAGCTTAAAAAGAATGTTCAAATTGTTTTTCAAGATCCCTATGGATCTTTATCTCCAAGAATGACTATCGGTGAAATAGTTGGAGAGGGTCTTGGAGTCCATTTCAAATTTTCAAAGAAAGAAAAAGAAGAAAGAATAGATAAAGTTTTATCTGATGTTGGAATAGATTATTCTGCAAAAAATAAATATCCTCATGAATTTTCTGGAGGTCAACGCCAAAGAATAGCTATTGCAAGATCCTTAATAATGAATCCTGCTTTCATGGTATTGGACGAGCCTACATCTGCACTTGATAGATCTATTCAAATTCAAGTAATAAATTTATTAAAAGATATTCAACAGGAATATAGTCTTACTTACTTGTTTATAAGTCATGATTTAAAAGTAATTAGATCAATGTCTGACTATATTTTTGTCATGAAAGATGGGGAAATAGTTGAATCCGGGCTTTCTGAGTCTGTTTTTGACCAACCAAAAGAAGAATATACTAAGAAATTACTCTCTGCTGCGTTAAGATACGCAGCCGAATAATAATATAATAGATTAATGGCAAAAAGAAAGTATTCAAAAGAGCTTGTAGATGGTCCTAATCAGGCTGCTTCAAGATCTATGCTAAGAGGAGTAGGTTTTACTTCTGAGGATTTTACTAAACCTTTTATTGGTATTGCATCCACAGGAGCAAAAGTAACACCTTGTAACATGCATATAAATCAACTTGCAGAAGTTGTTGAGAAATCAGTTGATGCATCTGGTGGAAAAGGTGTTCTTTTTAATACTATTACAGTATCTGATGGTATTTCGATGGGAACACAGGGAATGAAGTATTCACTTGTATCAAGAGAAGTAATTGCAGATTCAATTGAAACTGTTGTTGGATGTCTTGGATACGATGGAGTCATAGCAATCGGAGGCTGTGATAAAAATATGCCAGGTTGTGTAATTGGAATGGCTAGACTTAACAGACCATCCATATTTATATATGGAGGCTCTATTCAACCAAGTGAGGAAAATACTGATTATGTAACTGTATGTGAAAAAACTGGAGAATTTTCTAAAGGTGACCTAGAGGAATCTGAATTAATCCATGTTGAGAAGATATCAGTGAAAGGCCCTGGTTCTTGTGGTGGAATGTATACTGCAAACACTATGGCTTCTGCAATTGAAGCTCTTGGAATGAGTCTTCCAGGAAGTAGCAGTCAAGACGCAATATCTAAAGATAAACAAAATGATTGTTTAGAGGCAGGATTAGCTGTTATGAATTTACTTGATAACGATATTAAACCTTCGGACATAATGACTAAGGAGTCATTCGAAAATGCTATTGTTGTTGTAATAGCCCTTGGTGGATCTACAAATGCAGTATTGCACTTACTTGCAATGGCACATGCCATTGGAGTTGATTTAAATTTAGATGACTTCACCAGAATTGGAAAGAAAACTCCTGTGATGGCAGATTTAAAACCGTTTGGATCACACTATATGTCTGAGTTAAATGCTAATGGAGGCATACAACCATTAATGAAAACTTTATTAGATAAAGGCTTATTAAATGGAGAATGTATTACTGTAACTGGAAAAACCATTGCTGAAAATTTAGAAAATATAGATCCTTACAAAGAAGATCAAAATATTATTAAGGCTTTTGATAATCCTATTAAACAAAACAGCCATTTGAGAATCCTCTATGGAAATCTTGCAAAAGAAGGAGCTGTTGCAAAAATAACAGGAAAAGAAGGAACTTCATTTGAGGGTTCTGCGAGGGTATTTGATTCTGAAGAAGATGGAGTAGAAGCAATTTTATCTAAATCAATAAAAGCTGGAGACATTGTTGTTATAAGATATGAGGGACCAAAAGGCGGTCCTGGTATGAGAGAAATGTTGAAGCCTACATCTGCGATTATGGGCCAAGGTCTTGGAGATAAAGTAGGATTTATTACTGATGGACGTTTTTCTGGAGGAACGCATGGTTTTGTGGTTGGCCATATAACTCCTGAAGCTGCAGATGGTGGCTTAATAGCTATCGTAGAAGATGGAGATACTATTTTAATTGATGCAAATGATGATCAATTAATTCTTAAGGTTTCTGAAAGGGAAATAGCAGAAAGAATGGCAAAATGGGTCAATCCTAAGAGCCCACCAAAAAAAGGTGTTTTAGCTAAGTTTGCAAGGAGTGTAAAATCTGCAAGTCTTGGCGCAATAACGGATTAATATGTTTATCGATAGAAAATTTCCTAAAAGTAGATTAAGAAGACTTAGACTTAATTCTAATATTATTGATCTTGTATCTGAAAATGACCTCTCATCAAATGATTTAATTCAACCTTTATTTATAAAAGAAAATTTACATGGAACAGAGAAAATAGAATCAATGCCAGGTATTTTAAGATTTGGTGAAGATGCACTTTTAAAAGAGATTGAAGATATTATAAATTCAGGCATAAATTCTGTTGCTCTTTTTCCAGTGATAGATAGTTCAAAAAAGAATAATCAAGGAACCGAATCCACTAATAGTTCTAACTTAATATGTAAATCCATTAGAAATATTAAGGAGGCTTTTCCTGAGATAATCATTATTTCTGATGTGGCACTTGATCCTTATACAGATCATGGACATGATGGAATAATAGTAGATGACTATGTTGATAATGATGCAACAATCGAGATTCTAAAATCACAGTCCTTAGTTTTAGCCGATGCAGGCGCGGATATAATAGCTCCATCAGATATGATGGATGGAAGAATCGGTATTATTAGAGAGGCATTAGAAAATGCTGATTACAAAAATACAATCCTGCTTTCATACGCAGCAAAATATAATTCAAAATTTTATGGCCCCTTTAGAGATGCAGTCAATTCTGCAAATAACTTAGGAAATTCATCAAAAGCCTCTTACCAAATGTCGCAAAAAAATAAAAATGAAGCCTTGCATGAGGTTGCTATGGATATTAATGAAGGGGCAGATATTGTAATGGTTAAACCTGGAATGCCATATTTAGATATTATCTCCTCAATAAAAGAAACCTTCAAAATACCAACGTTTGCTTACCAAGTCAGCGGTGAATATAGCATGCTTAAACTAGCAATTAATAAAGGGTGGCTTGATGAAAATGTTATGCTAGAATCTCTCTTGAGCTTTAAAAGAGCCGGAGCAGATGCAATTCTTACTTACTCTGCAAAAGATATTTCCATGGAGATAAAAAACAAATGAGCGATGTAATTGAAATACATGATGAAGAAAATTTTACAAATGATGTTCTAAATTCAGAACTACCTGTCTTGGTAGATTTCTGGGCTGAATGGTGTGGGCCTTGTAAGCAACTATCTCCTACCGTAGAAGAAGTTGCATCAGAGAATCAAGATAAGATTAAGGTATGTAAAATGGATGTAGACTCGAACAGAGAAATTGCAGCAAAATATGGAATTCGATCAATACCATCATTAATTATATTTAAAAACGGGGAGCCTGCAGGAACAGAAATAGGGGCTTTAAGCAAACAACAATTAGAGGAATTTATAAATACTGTAGTTTAATTTTAGACATAAACTTTGCATCTTTAATTAAAAAGAACTATCATTTTTTACATCTAGGCAATTAGCCATCTATATTATCACTATCTTTCTCACATAAAAAAGAATGGAATCACATACATGAACCTTACCGAAATAAAAGTAAAACCTATAAACGAATTAGTTGATATAGCCACGGAATTAGGCCTAGAAAATGTTGGCAGACTCAAAAAACAAGAAATAATTTTCAGAATATTTAAACATAAAGCATCTGAAGGTATAGATATATATGGTGGCGGTGTATTAGAAATATTAAATGATGGTTTTGGCTTCTTGCGCTCTCCTGAAGGGTCATATTGTGCTGGTGAAGATGATATATATGTTTCTCCTAGTCAAATTAGAAAATTTAGTCTTAGAAAGGGAGATTCAATCGCAGGAAAGATAAGGACTCCAAAAGATAAAGAACGTTATTTTGCACTTATTCAAGTTGATACGATTAATGGGGAAGAACCTTCTAAAACTAAAAATAAGATTTTATATGAGAATTTAACACCACTTTTTCCTAATGAAAGGTTAATACTTGAGCAAGGAAGCGGTTCTAATGAGGATTTATCTTCAAGGATCATAGACTTGATAGCTCCTATTGGTAAAGGTCAACGTGGTTTAATCGTTTCTCCTCCTAAAGCTGGTAAAACTTTAATGCTTCAAAGTATTGCCCATTCTATTAAAAGCAATAATCCGGAAGTTGAACTTATTGTTTTGCTGATTGATGAGAGGCCTGAAGAAGTTACTGAAATGTCTAGGACTGTTAAGGGTGAAGTTGTTGCTAGTACTTTTGACGAGCCACCAACAAGACATGTACAAGTTGCTAATATGGTTATTGAAAAGGCAAAACGTCTAGTGGAGCATAAAAAAGATGTAGTTATTTTGCTTGATTCAATTACTCGTTTGGGAAGAGCATATAACTCAGTTCAACCAGCTTCTGGAAAAATTCTCAGTGGTGGCGTAGATTCTAATGCTCTTGAAAGACCTAAAAGATTTTTTGGAGCTGCAAGAAACTTAGAAGAAGGAGGTAGCTTAACTATTTTAGCTACAGCTCTTGTTGAAACTGGATCAAAAATGGACGAGGTCATTTATGAGGAGTTTAAAGGCACCGGTAACATGGAAATTCATTTAGAAAGAAAGATTGCAGAAAAGAGAATATATCCAGCTATAAATATTAGAAGATCAGGCACAAGAAGAGAGGATCTCCTTACCGCTGAAGATGAACTTCAAAGAATGTGGGTCCTTAGAAAAATTCTTGATGAAATGGAGGACGCTCAAGCAATTCAATTCTTAATAGATAGATTAAAATCTCATAAGACTAATGATGAATTCTTTACTTCTATGAAAAGTGGAAACGGAAAGAAATCTAAATAAACTCTAAAGCTTTTTTCAACATAGCATTATCAGAGGAGTCATTTGCAACCTTAAGATCAAATGAATTATCTTTGAACTTTTCTAAAACTTTATTTTTGATTCTTTCTGAAGCAACTACAAATATTTTCTTTGCTAGTATCTTAGAATTTAAATTTTTCATAATAAAATCAGCAGTGAGAAAGTTTGATATTAAGATAATATCTCTGCCTTCATAAATATTGGCTAATTCATTTATTTTGAAAACAGGCTTGTAACAAACTATTTCATCTATCATTTCTTTAAGACTGTCTTGAAGGAATCTATTTGAATTTTCTCCGCAAAATATGAGACTTTTGCCATAGAATTTTGTTTTAATCATTTCTAAAATCCCTTTGGATGATTTTATTTGAGGGAGGTAAGAATTTATACCTTGATCAGATAATATTTTTTTTGTGGCTGGACCAACACATATAAATTTTTGGTTTATCTTGCACGTACTAATATGTGAAGCAAGTATTTCTAGGCCCAATGCTGCCGAGGATTGGCTTGTAAAAATAAGATTACTATAATCATTTAATTTACTGAGTTTTGGTTCCCATTCAATTTTTTTTTCTTCTGAGATTAATGATTTAATCTCAGAAAGATGAACGTTATTTAAATCTATACCAAGATCTTTACTAAGTTTGATAATATTTTTTGAAAGACTTTTAGGCCTGGTATTTATTATCATTATTTTAAAATTAAATTGTGAGCATCATTTGCTATAAAATCACTAGCTAAAGAATCGATATCGTTAGATATATTTTCGTATGAGGAGTTCAGCTCCATATAGATTTTATCTTTTCCATCTTGAGAAAGGACTTTTGCAGATATTAAAATATTGTTCTCTTCTTCACTGCATAAAACAGCAATCGGAGAAAGACATGAACCATTCATTGCAGAAACAAAAGATCTTTCAGCTTCAGCTAATATCATCTGTTTTTCATTATTTATTTTTTTGAGTATATTTAGAATTTCCAGATTGGACTTTAAACATTCAACAGCAACATATCCTTGAGATGCAGAGGGGAGCATTTCTTCTTTAGTAAATTCATAGCAGTTACTAGTATCTATCTCCAATCTATTTAGTGCAGCTTTAGCAACAATAAGGCCATCAAATTGACCATCATTTAATTTTTTAATTCTTGTCTCGATATTTCCTCTTACATCTACAACTTTAATATCTGGTCTAATATTATTAACTTGAGACTTTCTTCGCGGACTTGACGACCCAATAACTGAATTCAAAGGAAAATCTCTTATCGAAGTTCCGTTTGAAGACATAAGCATATCTGAAGATGATTCTCTCTCAAGCACAGCTCCTATTGTAAATTTGGTATTAAGTTCTGCAGGAACATCCTTTAAACTATGGACTGCTATATCTGATGTACCATCTTCTAGAGATGATTCAAGTTTTGATATAAAAAGACCTTTTCCACCAATTTCATGAAGAGGTTTTTCTGTTTGATCTCCTTCTGATTTCATTGGCATTAACTCAATTTCAATATCATTATTTAATTCAGTAATTCTATTCGCAACTATATTTGCTTGAAATAGAGCTAATTTAGATTCTCTTGTGGCTATTTTGATTTTCATTTTTTTCTAACAATACCGCTTTTACATCACCGACTAACTTTTCTTTGATAATTAAAAAATTATCAGGAATTTCTATTTCTTTAAATTTGCTATATTCAAGATAAAATTTACATGACGATTTTAGTTCATTTTTATGTGTTAAAGATTTAAGAACTTTTAATTCGAGTTCTTCATTAAATGGAGGGTCTATAAATATTAAATCAAACATAGATAAATCATTTTTCTTTACCCACTCAAAAGCATCTTTAAAGTATATTTTTGATTTATTTTTAAGATCTAAATCTATAACATTTTGTGAAAGGACTGAATAATTCTTTTTATTTAATTCTACAAATACTACTCTTGAACAATTTCGTGATAAGGCTTCAATTCCAAGCGAACCAGTACCGGCAAATAAATCCAAACAAATAAGATCTTGAATCTCAAACTGAAGCCAATTAAAAATAATTTCTTTAAGTTTGTTTGAAGTGGGTCTAAGAGTATCTTTAAAATCAAAAGGTATTTTCTTACCTTTTAAATTGCCTCCTGAAATCCTAATGCTATTTTTCACTTATTTTTAGAGATGTGCTGAATATTTATACTTAATTAGTAAATCTATTTTAATTTAAAGTTAGTATAATTCATCAATGACTATTCAAGATAATTTTAAAAAAGCAATGCGAAGTTATGTTTACTCAGTAAGCATAATGTCAAACGTTGATGACAATAAAAATCTTAATGCAATAACTGTTTCTTCTGTCACATCAGTCTCTATTGATCCTCCAAGTCTTTTAGTATGTATTAATAAGACTGCAGGTATTCATGATTCTATAATCAAAGACTCAAAATTCTGTATAAATCTCCTAAAAAAAAGTCAACAAGACATATCTAATTTATGTAGTACTTTTCAAGAAGAAGAAAATAGATTTAAGAATGATAAATGGGATACAACAGATATACCTTTTTTAAAGAATGCCCAAGCAAATATTTTCTGCAAAGTTGACGAAATAATTTCATATCATACTCATAGTATTGTGGTGGCAAAAGTAACTGAATCAAAATATAGTAATGATATAGACACACTTATTTACGTCGATGGAAGTTATGAATAAATTAAATATTCTTTTCTTAATAATATTTTGCAATGTTTTAATATCTGATAATTCTAAAAAAGGAGAACCAGAGGTTTTTTTCGTATCACCTCAAACAAACTTTGTTAGTGAATCAAGAGAAGTGAGATTAGTTTTTGGAATTAAGAACTTTAATATTGCACCAGCAGGAATAAATAATGTTGATTCTGGACATCACCATCTAATCATCAATGCAGAACTTCCAAATTTGAATAGACCAATACCAAGCACTGATAACTATATCCATTTTGGAAAAGGTCAGACCGAGACGACTATTGTTTTAAATCCTGGCAAACATACACTTCAATTACTATTGGGTGACTTCTCGCATGTTCCTCATAGCGAACCAATTTATTCTGAAAAGATAACTATTGAAATACTTAACTCTCAATAATTCCGGTCATAACATTGTCCGGTTCTCAATAATTCCGGTCATAACATTGTCTAAATAGGGCATTAAGTTTTCACTTATATCTTGAGCTTTTGATATAGGACCCCCTAAATCTTTATCAATATCATCTCCAACCATTTCAGCCTTTCTTAAAATACCAACTAAGCCGTGAACAACAGACCAAATGGTAATACATTTTGCTGAAATAACTTCTTCAGTTTCTCCAGTGAGGCGAGATAGATTTGTTACTAAATTAGCATAACTACTATTTGCAGCTTCTAAAAGACTAGGATAATTTGAAAAATTTCCAACAGCAGTGCCAAACATTAAATCGTAAGTATTTGCATTTCGTAAACCAAAGTTAATATATTTTTTACAATTCTCAATTAAATGTTGCTTACTAATTTTTTTAGTAGGATCGAAATAAGTGATCATCCCTATTTTATTGAAGCCTTCCTCTGCAACAGCTGCATAGACGCATTCTTTAGTTTTAAAATGTCTGTATGGCGCAGTCTGAGAGACATTACTTTCTTTTGCCAAACTTCTTATACTTAGTTTTGTATAACCATCTCGTTCGCATAATATACAGGCAGCTCTTGTAAGCTCTTCTTTTAAGTTCCCATGATGATAAGATTTCATTCTATAATAATGTTGACAGTGCTTACATTTTAGTTATTATGTTTACACTGC
>ERZ802830.1845-NODE-1845-length-19799-cov-8.68978_pt1 | contig 19799 bp, 22 predicted proteins | sample MGYA00345654_ERZ802830 | MGnify/ENA primary metagenome ERZ802830 (study PRJEB30503, sample SAMEA104212375) | marine metagenome | biome: Westerlies Biome; feature: [SRF] surface water layer (ENVO:00010504) within the epipelagic zone...; material: water...
ATAAAAATATATAACTATAAAAATTGTTACTTAATCTATATTTAATTACGTTATACCTAAAATTTTAACAGTATTAAATTTTTAGAATTTTACTACAGATAAATAAATAGGTAAATATTTATGACAATTAGATGTACTGAACTAGTCTTCGTTTATCAAGATTTTAAGAAAAAATAACGGTTTTGTTGTTGTAAACCATTACTTTTCTTTGAATATGAAGTTTGATGGCCGTGGATAAAACTATTTTTTCTAGATCTCTTCCTTTAGTTACCAAATCTGAAATACTGTGTGTATGACTTACTCTATTTACACCTTGTTCAATAATTGGCCCAGCATCAAGTTCCTCAGTAACGTAGTGACTGGTTGCACCTATGATTTTAACGCCTCTTTTATACGCTGAATGGTATGGTTTGGCACCAACGAAAGCAGGTAAGAAGGAGTGATGAATATTGATAATTTTATTTTGATAAGCATCAATCATTGATTTTGGAATAATTTGCATGTATCTCGCAAGGACTACAAAGTCGACATTAAATTGTTTCAATAACTCTAGTTGTTTTAAAGTTGCTTCGTTCTTATTTCCTTTATTAAATGGAATGTGATAAAATGGAATATCAAAACTATCTGCTATAGACTTTAAATCATCATGATTACTTAAAATAAAAGGAATAGAAACATTTAATTCTCCAGATTTAAACCTCCCCAAAATATCATACAAACAATGGTCATACTTAGAAACAAACAAAGCCATAGCAGGTTTGTAGCTCGAAGAATAGATTTTCCAGTTTATATTAAATTGGTTTGCAATTAATGTTTGAAAATTAGCTTTGAATCCCATGTGATCAAATCCTTCCCCAAATTCTCCCTCAAGTCTCATAAAAAAAATACCAGCTTCGCGATCTACATGCTGATCAATGTATACAATATTTCCTTTTTGTTCAAGAATAAACTGGGTAACAGATGCAATGATTCCTTTTTGATCATTGCAGTGAATTAATAAGGTTATTTTTTTCATGGCTTTAAAATAAATAAAAAGCCATTACAACCTACATATAAATTAAAAAAACTCTGTCTACAGTGTTAGAGACCAGTTATTAATGTTTTTGTGAAATTTTTTTAGTTCAGATCTGAGGAGTTTGATGAATTCTATGCCTCTAGAGTTACTATTTTCAAGCTGCTTACAGTTTGAATACAACTTAGAACTGAATTTTTTCACTGCTTCAGCATGTTTTAATTTTTCATCTGTTGAATGAACGGTTTCAGCTTGAATAATTTCTGGAATTAATGAATCTGAATTTTGCACAATATCACCACTAAAATAGATAAAGTCATTTTCTATACCGTTTAAATCTAGAGTGTTTAGATCTTCTCTTATATAAAAAGAAACGTGCGCAGAAAGTTTTCTTATTTCTAATGCTAGTGGATATAAAGAGTTAGACTTGTGCTTTACAGATACTATCATACAACAAAAATAAAGGTAGGTAATTACTAATTAACTTTATGATTTAAATCAAAATTCATATTTTGCTTTAATATTTATGTTATTTAATTAAATTTATTTAAAAATGAAGATTGATGTCATCAATGTATCTATTCTTAAAATTCTACAACAGAACGCCAGAATGTCCAATGCTAAAATTGGTAGACAAGTAGGTATTAGTTCTCCTGCTGTTGGTGAACGCATAAAAAAAATGGAAGACACTGGTATTATTGATAAATATCAAACTGTTGTATCATACCAAGAGACCGGTTTCCAATTAAAGGCCATAATTACTATGAAAGCTTTTGTTGGCAAATTAGTACCATTCATAAAAAAGGTCAAATCATACAAAGAGGTTATTAATTGTTACAGAATAACTGGGAATGATAATATAGTAATGGAAGTGGTTTTTAAAAATCAAACTCATATGGAATCTTTCATTGATGACTTAATTTTATATGGTGAAACAAAGACTCAAATTGTATTATCTAAAATCATTGACAACAATGCGATTCTACCAATTTTATAAAATACATTGTTTTATTATTTTTTTTTCTTGTTCAATCCATTTTTCTTGTAAGAAAGGAAAAGAGCCTATTTCTGGTTTTACAGTACATCAGCAAAAACAAAATGCTTTTTTTCAAGATGCCTCTAAATCTCCATTAACTAAAAAACAATTAAAAAGCTTTAAGGCATTGCCCTTTTTTAAATTGGACAGTAGTTTTATGGTTAAGGCCTATCTTGAAAAACAAAAAGATGAAAATTTTAAAGATATACCAACTTCCACAGAGCGCATTGCAAAACAACGTGTTTATGGTTTAGCCAAAATGAAAATTAAAGGAGAAACAATTACACTTAACATATATCAAACAGAAAGTGCTTTTTTAAATAAGTTGGATAACACTTTGTTTCTGCCTTTCCTAGATTTAACAAATGGAGAAAATACTTATGCTGGAGGAAGGTATCTAGATTTAATCATACCTGATAATGATAGTTTGATAATAGATTTTAACAAAGCTTATAATCCATACTGCGCATATAATCCAAAGTATTCATGTCCAATAGTTCCAAGCACTAATTTTATACACGTAAAAGTTGAAGCTGGAGTTATGTATTTAAAAGAGAATTAAAAAAATTTCACCAAATACATTCCTCCAAATACACTTAAAAATCCAACAATAAAACTAGCTATAGTATAAACAGCAAAACTACCAAAATCTCCTGATTTCAAGAAGATATGATTTTCATAAGCAAATGTTGAAAAGGTTGTAAATCCACCACAAAAGCCTGTAGCTAGAAAAAGGACTTGATGCTCTTCAAGATTATTATTTTTAAGAGATAAACCAAGGATTAATCCAATTAATAAGCTTCCAAGAATATTAGCAAGAAAAGTGCCATATGGGATCCCGTTGGATGAATCATTTAGAAATTTCCCAAGTATATATCTACAGACGCTACCCAAACCACCCCCAATAAATATCCAAAAAAAATGTTTCATTTTAAATGTAATGATTTCAAATCTAAGTAATTATGGTTCTGTGTAACCTACTTATTAAATTTATGAAAACATAAATTTAATAAGTGCTATTAAACTTATGAAAGCAATAAAAGCAATTAATATCCAGATACTTCCTTTGTAATAGCGTACATGAAGTTTTTTATCTTTAAAATAGGTGTAAGTGATTATTGCACTAAAAACTATAAAAAAAATAACACCAAAGACTAATTGACCAGTGGAAAACATTTGAATAAAAATTATAATTTAGTCAAATATATAAGTTAATAAATTTACAGCAACAGAATATTATGAAAAAGAACATAGATGCCGTTAAAGCATTTCATACCGCTTTTAAAATTGGTTATAGAGAAATTCCTAAAGCAGATTTAGGGATTAACAAAAATGAACTAAGGTTTAATTTAATGAAAGAAGAAAATGAAGAATACCTTGAGGCTGCAAAAAACAATGATTTAATTGAAGTTGCAGATGCACTTGGTGATATGCTATATATTCTTTGTGGAACCATAATAGAACATGGATTACAACATAAAATTGAAGCTGTTTTTGATGAGATTCAAAAAAGTAACATGAGTAAACTTGGAGAAGATGGTCAACCTATCTATAGAGAGGATGGTAAAGTTCTTAAAGGTCCTAACTATTTTAAACCCAATATTGACAAAATATTAAATCAATAAAAAAGAGCCTAAAAGGCTCTTTTTTATTATAAAACTTCATGTCTCCATCCATGAGGATCGGATGATTTATTATATTGAATTTGTAACATTTTATCTTTTAACATTGTTGCATAAGATTCCTTAATTTTTGGTAATTCATAATTTTGACCTTGGTGGCCAAAACCTAGAATAGGATTAATCACAGCTGCAGTGCCAGTTCCAAAAATTTCTTTAAGAGATCCATTATTAAAAGCGTCTTTAATTTCACTTACCTTAACAGGACGAACTTCACAGACAATGCCTTTGTCTTTAGCCAGTTGAATAATACTTTTTCGGGTAATCCCATCTAGAATCCTATCATTGGTAGGAGCCGTTACAAGGTTGTCATTTATACGGAAAAATATATTCATAGTTCCAGCTTCCTCAAGGTACTCGTGATTATTGGCATCGGTCCAAATAATTTGTTGGTAACCTTTTTCCTTTGCTAAATTGGTAGGGAAAAATTGCCCCGCATAGTTTCCAGCAGCTTTAGCATATCCAATACCTCCATCTGCAGCTCTACTGTAATCTTCAGAAATTAAAACTCTAACTTCACCACTGTAGTAAGATTGGGCCGGCGAACAAATAATCATAAACTTATAGGTTTGTGAGGGAGATGCAGAAATAGCATTGTCTGTAGCTATTAAAAAGGGTCTCACGTAAAGCGAGTTACCTATACCTTTTTTAATCCATTCACTGTCAATTTTTAAAAGTGCCTCAAGTCCTGCAAAAAAATAAGATTTAGGAAAACTAGGCATAGCTAGTCTCTCACTTGACTTATTAATTCTATCAAAATTATCTTCTGGTCTAAATAACCAAATTTTATCAGCATCATCTTTATAGGCTTTCATACCTTCAAACACAGCTTGGCCATAATGAAAGACACTTGATGATGGATCAAATTGCATGGGAGCGTAAGGTATAATTTCTGGTGTTGACCACGAACCATTTGCATAATTACATACAAACATATGATCGGTAAAATTCTGTCCAAAAGATAAACTGCTAAAATCAAGGTCATTTATTTTAGATTTTACAGTTTTAGTTATTTTAATATTTGTGCTTGTTATATTTGTCATTACAAGTAATTTTATCAGACGAAATTAATTAATTTTGAACGGACTTAATAAATAATATCTTAAAAAGTATAAGCCAAATGAAAGTATTTAAATTTCTATTAATTATTGGAGTTTTTCAGTGTATTTTTGCGCAAAAATCAAATTTTGGAGCACCAATTTCTAATGACAGACCTCTGAGTGTTTCATCATTGACTTCTATATATGATAAATTAAAACCTGAAGATACAGAAGCTGTTGTTGCAAAAGTTGTTGTTAACGAAGTATGTCAAGTTAAAGGATGTTGGTTAACATTTAAGCTTGATGATGGAGAACTGGTAAGAGTAAAATTTAAAGACTATGGTTTTTTTGTACCTAAAGACTCTTTTGGTGATACTTTTATAATTGAAGGTATTGCAGGTGTTGAGGAGCAATCTATAGAAACTTTAAGGCATTATGCTGAAGATGCAGGTAAAAGCAAGGAAGAGATTATGAAAATTAATTCTCCTAAACGTACCAAAATTTTTACAGCTAGCGGAGTTGCTGTTTTGAATTAGAATGTTAGAACGAAAAATTATAACTACAGCTGATGGCTCTAAAACGATTCATCTAGAATCATGGAATGAACAATACCATTCAAAGCATGGTGCATTTCAAGAAGCCAATCATGTCTATATTAACAAAGGTTTTCTGCATAGAGTTAATACATTTCAAGGAAACACTATTGAGGTTTTAGAGATTGGTTTTGGAACAGCTTTGAACGCCATGCTAACTTTTACAGAATCTATAAAACAGTCTTTAAAAATTAATTACACTGCTTATGAAGCTTACCCTGTTCAGGAATTAGAATTAGAGGCTCTAGATTATGAGTCCAAGTTTCCATCAAATTATGTCGATTTTTTTAAAAAGATGCATACAGTTTCATGGAATGAATTTTTTGAAATAGCTCCTCATTTTTTTTTAAATAAACAACTAAAAAAATTTGATCAATTGGAAGCTGCTAACACCTATGATTTGATTTTCTATGACGCTTTTGGTCCGAGAGTTCAACCAGAACTATGGACTGAAAAGTTATTTCAAAAAATGTTTAATTCATTAAAAAATAATGGGATATTGGTAACTTATTGTGCCAAAGGTAGTGTACGACGAACCATGCAGGCTGTAGGATTTAATACAGAGCGTCTACCAGGACCTCCAGGAAAAAGAGAAATGTTAAGAGCCACAAAAAAAATATAATGAAACTTTTAATCACAGGAGCAACAGGGTTAGTTGGAAACGCATTAGTAGATTTTTTTTTAGAGAAAAAACATCAAATAAATTATTTAACAACTTCAAAACAAAAACTTAACAGTATTGAAGGATGTCAAGGTTTTTATTGGAATCCCAAAAAGGGTTTTATAGATAACAAAGCTTTATTAGAGGTTGATATAATCATAAATCTAGCAGGGGCTTCCGTCTCAAATCGATGGACTCAAAATTATAAAACTGTAATTTTAGACAGTAGGGTAGATTCATTGAATACACTTTACAATGCAATACAACCATCAATACACCAAGTAAAACACATTGTTTCAGCTAGTGCAATTGGGGTTTATCCTAATTCTTTAAACAAAAAATATTCAGAGGATAATAAGGAAACTGGAAAGGATTTTCTGGCTAATGTTGTCACTGAATGGGAAAACTCAGCTAGTAAATTTGATGCGTTAGGTGTAAAAGTTAGTCTCATTAGAATTGGGTTAGTGCTTTCTGCCAATGGAGGGGTTCTTGCAAAATTGATAACACCAGTCAAATATAATTTAGGAAGTGTTCTTGGAACTGGAAATCAAATGCAATCATGGATTCACATTAATGACTTGGTTAGAGTTTTCGATTTTGTTATTGATAATGAAATTTTTGGAGTGGTTAATGGTGTTGCTCCAAATCCTGTTAAACAAAAGATTTTTATAAAAATATTATCTGAAGTTTTAGGAAGCAAGGTTATTTTACCTGCTACTCCTAAATGGTTATTAAAGGTGATTTTAGGAGAGATGCACGATTTATTATTTAATAGTCAAGATGTCATTTCTAAACGTCTTATTGATAAAAAATTTCAATTTAATTATGTTCATCTAAAGCCGACCTTAACTCATCTCATTAAAAATAAAGCCTAAATTATTAAGTGACATTTTGACAATTTTAAATAATTGGCAGTACTTTTGCCAAAGTTTTTAAAAATAGTTTATAAAATGAGCGAAAAAGAAACCTTTAAGGATATTGAAAACACTGAAGCTGAAGCTGTTGAAAATAAATTAGAAAATGAAACTGCAGACTCTAAGTCTAATGCTGATGAAAAAGTAGAGGAGCAATCTTTGGAGGAGCAGTTAAATGAGGCACTTCAAAACGAAAAAAATAAATTTTTAAGGCTTTTTGCTGAATTTGAAAATTATAAAAAAAGAACTTCTAAAGAGCGTTTAGATTTATTCAAAACTGCCAGTCAAGATGTAATGGTTGCTTTGTTACCTGTTTTGGATGATTTTGATCGTGCTTATCAAGAAATTTCTAAATCAAAAGAGAAAGAGCTTTTGAAAGGTGTAGAATTAATTAGCAATAAACTTAAGGATACTTTAAAAAATAAGGGACTTGAATTAATTGATGTTAAGCCAGGTGATGTATTTAATGCAGATGATCATGAAGCTATAACTCAAATTCCTGCTCCAAACGAAGATTTAAAAGGAAAAATTATTGACGTTATTGAAAAAGGTTATAAACTTGGAGATAAAGTTATTCGTTTTCCTAAGGTAGTAATAGGACAGTAATTATGAAACAAGACTTTTACGAAGTATTAGGAGTGCAGAAAGGCGCTTCAGCAGCAGAGATTAAGAAAGCATATCGCAAAATGGCTGTTAAATATCATCCAGATAAAAACCCAGGAGATACAGAAGCTGAAGAGATGTTTAAAAAAGCTGCTGAGGCATATGAAGTCCTTAGTGATCCTGAAAAAAAAGCTAAATATGATCAGTTTGGACACCAGGCTTTCGAAGGCGGAGGCTTTGGAGGCGGCGGCATGAATATGGATGACATATTTAGCCAGTTTGGAGATATTTTTGGAAGCGCTTTTGGTGGTGGCTTTTCTGGTTTCGGTGGAGGTCAGCGAAGAGTAAAAGGGAGTAATCTTAGAATAAGAGTATCTCTAACTCTTGAGGAAGTAGCCAAAGGTGTTGAGAAAAAAATCAAGGTAAAACGAAAAGTCCAAGCTCCAGGAGTATCTTACAAGATATGTACTACATGTAATGGCTCTGGTCAAGTTACCAAGATCGCCAATACGATATTAGGTAGAATGCAAACGTCTGCGCCATGTCATGTATGTAACGGTTCTGGTCAGATTTTAGATAAAAGACCTGATGGTACTGATGCTCAAGGTTTAAAAGTTGAAGAAGAAACCGTAGTGGTAAAAATTCCTGCAGGCGTTGTTGAAGGGATGCAGCTTAAAGTAAGTGGAAAAGGGAATGATGCTCCTGGGAATGGAATATCTGGAGATCTTCTTGTTGCCATTCAAGAAAAAGAGCACGATACACTTAAACGTGAAGGAGACAACCTTCATTATGATTTGTATGTAAGTTTACCAGATGCTGTTTTAGGTACATCTAAAGAGATAGATACAGTGACTGGTAAAGTGCGAATTAAAATTGAAGCAGGTGTTCAATCTGGTAAAATTTTAAGGTTGAAATCTAAAGGGATACCTAGTATAAATGGTTATGGGGCTGGTGATTTATTAGTCCATGTTAACGTATGGACTCCTAAGACTTTAAATAAAAAACAAAAAGCTTTTTTTGAGTCAATGAGAGAAGATGAGCACTTTGAACCTAAGCCAGAAATTGGTGATAAATCTTTTTTTGAAAAAGTAAAAGATATGTTTTCTTAAACATATGTTAAAATTATAAAAAAAGCATTATATTTGAGAAGTGACTGATTTTATTAGTCATGATTTTCTTTTTCATAGCAATTTTTTCCCATCCTTATTCATTAAGGGTGGGTTTTGTTTTTTAGTACCACAGTTAGTGTCATCATAAAGACATTTCATATATTTAGCTCTTCAAAATTTAAATCAAATAATTAATGAATCAATTATTAAGTGCCAAGAATATTTCGAAATCGTATGGCGATTTTAAAGCCTTAAATGATGTGAGTATCGAAGTTGAAAAAGGCAGTATTCATGGCTTGTTAGGTCCTAATGGAGCCGGAAAAACAAGTTTTATTAGAATAATTAATCAAATTGTTATGCCCGACTCAGGAGATATTCAGTTTGATGGAACAAAACTAAACCCCAATCATATTAAAGATATCGGATACTTGCCTGAGGAGCGTGGATTATATAAATCCATGAAGGTTGGCGATCAAATCATGTACTTAGCTCAATTAAAAGGCCTAAACAAATCTGATTCTAAAAAGCGATTAAAATATTGGTTTGAAAAATTAGAAATAGGCAATTGGTGGGATAAAAAAATCCAGGAGTTAAGTAAAGGTCAAGCTCAAAAAATTCAGTTTATCACCACTGTTTTACATGAACCGAAGTTATTAATTTTCGATGAACCATTTTCTGGGTTTGATCCTGTTAGTGCCAACTTAATTAAAGATGAAATTCTTGAACTTAGAAATAAAGGGGCTACGGTTATATTTTCAACCCACAGAATGGAATCTGTTGAGGAACTTTGTGATCATATTACTTTAATTAATCTTTCAAATAAGATTTTAGATGGGAAATTAACTGATGTTAAGAGGCAATTTAAAAGTAACACATTTGAAGTTGGATTACAGCCCAAATCCGAAATTGATCTTAAGGCAGTAATTAATGAAAAATATGAAGTGTTACCTCCATCATTTAAAAATTTAAACGACGATTTAAAATTAAATATAAAGTTGAAAGCGTCTGATGATTCTAATGAGATGCTTGCATTTGTTCTTAAACACGCAGAGGTTAATCATTTTGTTGAGGTCATTCCCTCAGTTAACGACATATTTATCAAATCTGTAAACTCAAATTAAGCCATGAATCATTTAAAACTTATTATACAAAGAGAGTATTTAACTAAGGTTAAAAACAAGTCTTTTATTATCATGACATTTTTAAGTCCAATTATTATGGTAGTCTTAATTTCTGTCGTTGTTTATTTGTCTCAAATGAATAATGATACAATTAAGAACATTTCAATTTTGGATGAAACCAATACACTCAAGGAGTCTATTAGAGATAAAAAATTTGTTAAATATTCTTTTCTTGAAGATCTAGACTTAGAAGCTGCTAAATTATTGTCAGAGGAAAAAGAGGATTACGGATTACTACATATTCCTCAAATGGCAACTGTTAGTGAAAGTGCAAAACAATCTAAATTTTACTCAGAATCAACACCGTCGTTAAGTGTAATTTCTGATTTAGAGAAATTAATTGAAAAAAAGTTTACAGATATAATCTTGCTAGATAAAGGTTACGATTTAAGTGAGATTAAATCTTCAAAAGTTTCTGTTAATCTTAACCAAGAATCATTTGAAGGAGAAAAAACTTCAAAATTAGACAACATTGTTAAGTTAATTTTTGGTGGTGCAGCGGGTTATTTATTGTTTATGTTTATCATTATCTATGGAAATATGATTATGCGAAGTATTATTGAGGAAAAAACAAGTAGAATTATTGAGGTCATTATATCTTCAGTTAAGCCCACCCAATTAATGATGGGTAAAATTCTTGGGACTTCTTTAGCTGGAATTAGTCAGTTTCTGATATGGATAATTTTAGGTGGTGTTTTATTCACGGTAATGGGTTCTGTATTTGGTTTATCTTCTGTTCCAGATTCTCAGGAAATGATTAATCAAACGGCAAATATTTCTGCTAACTCCGAAATCCAAAACCTTTTTACGGCAATTAACCATTTGCCCTTAACCAATTTAGCAATTGCTTTTGTGTTTTTCTTTTTAGGAGGATACTTATTGTACAGCTCACTTTATGCAGCTATTGGTGCTGCTGTTGATAATGAAACGGATACTCAGCAGTTTATGTTACCTATACTCATGCCATTAATATTGGCTGTATATGTTGGCTTTTTCACTGTAATTGAAGATCCTCACGGGACAGTTTCAACAGTTTTTTCTTTTATTCCATTTACTTCACCAGTCGTAATGCTCATGAGGATTCCTTTTGGAGTACCAATATGGCAACAGATAGTGTCTGTTTTAATTTTAATTTTTAGCTTTATGGGAAGTGTTTGGCTTGGTGCAAAAATCTACAGAGTTGGTATTTTAATGTACGGCAAAAAGCCAACATATAAGGAATTGGTTAAGTGGATTAAATATTAGATTTTTAGATGGCCCATATTTTAATTGTAGAAGATGAAGATGCTATTCGTAGAGTTTTAGTAAAAATTTTATCAGAAGAGAATGCGTCTTATTTAATTGACGAAGCTAAAAATGGCTTAGTTGCTCAAGAAAAAATTAAGTCAAATGATTATGATTTAATCTTGAGTGATATTAAAATGCCAAAGGCAGACGGTGTTGAAGTTTTACAATTTTCAAAAAAAATAAAACCAGAAACTCCTGTAGTTATGATTTCTGGTCATGGAGATCTTGATACGGCTGTGGAAACCATGCGAATGGGTGCTTTTGATTACATTTCTAAGCCTCCAGATTTAAACAGACTATTACAAACAGTCAGAATAGCTTTGGATCGAAATGACCTTGTAGTTGAAAATAAAAGACTCAAAAAGAAAATCAGTAAGAATTACGAGATGATTGGAGAGAGCAATATAATTCTTGATATTAAAGCAATTATTGAAAAAGTTGCAATAACTGATGCCAGAGTTCTTATAACAGGAGAAAATGGGACAGGCAAAGAACTCGTTGCACACTGGCTTCACCAAAAAAGTGAACGCTCATCAAAATCATTAATTGAAGTTAACTGTGCGGCTATTCCTTCAGAATTAATCGAAAGTGAATTGTTTGGTCATGTTAAAGGGGCTTTTACAGGGGCTAATAAAGATCGTGCTGGTAAATTTGAAGCAGCTAATGAAGGTTCTATTTTTTTGGATGAGATTGGTGATATGAGTTTGTCAGCGCAAGCAAAGGTTTTAAGAGCACTTCAAGAGAACAGAATCCAAAGAGTTGGAACTGATAAAGATATTAAGGTTAATGTTAGGGTAATTGCTGCCACTAACAAAGATTTAAAAAAGGAAATTGAAGCAGGACGTTTTCGTGAAGATTTGTATCACAGATTGGCTGTAATTCTTATTAAAGTTCCATCATTAAATAATAGAAGAGAAGATATTCCTTTATTAGTTTCTCATTTTACAAACCAAATTTCAAGTCAAAATGGTAGTGCACCAAAATTATTTAATGACGATGCATTGGAACTTTTAAAAGCTTACGATTGGACAGGCAATATAAGAGAACTTAGAAATGTTGTTGAGCGATTGATTATCTTAGGAGGCGAAACAATAACAACTAGTGATGTTAAATCTTATGCAGCTAAATAAATTCCAAAAATTATTTTTATTACTATTTCTTATTTATGGTCAGGTTGTGAGTGCCCAATCAGATGAGGTTACATTTAAATCTATTTATAAAACAGCTTTAACAAATGGAAAAGCTTATTATTGGCTTGACTACCTTTCTAATGAAATTGGTGGTCGCTTATCGGGTTCATTTAATGCAGAGCAAGCTGTTAAGTATACAAAATCAGAACTTCAAGAATTAGGGCTTGACCGCGTTTTTTTACAACCAGTTATGGTACCAAGATGGGTTAGAGGTGCACCAGAATTCGCTTATATAGAAACCGCTCCTGGTCAGACAACTCAGGTTAATATTTGTGCACTTGGAGGGTCTATTTCTACCTCACCAAGTGGCTTAAAAGCTAATGTTGTTGAGGTAAAGAATTTTGAGGATTTAGAACGACTAGGAAAGGAGAAAATTGAAGGTAAGATAGTTTTTTATAACCGACCAATGCAAGTGGATTTAATTAGTACATTCGAAGCTTATGGAGGTTGTGTTAATCAAAGGTATGAAGGAGCCGTTCAGGCAGAGAAATTTGGAGCAGTTGGTGTGATTGTTAGATCTATGAATTTAAGATTAGATGAACTGCCTCATACAGGAAGCATGACTTATGGTGATTTGTCTAATAAGAATAGAATACCTGCAGCAGCCATTAGTACAATGCATGCTGATTTATTGAGTACAATGCTTAATTTAGATAATGATATTAAGTTTTATTTTAAGCAAAATTGTAAGCAGTTAAAAGATGTTAAATCGTATAATGTTGTTGGAGAAATTAAAGGTTCTGAATTCCCTAATCAATATCTATTAGTTGGAGGACATCTGGATTCATGGGATCTCGGTGATGGTTCACATGATGATGGTGCAGGAGTAGTCCAGTCGATGGAAGTTTTAAGATTAATGAACGTTTTAAATATAAAACCCAAACACTCTCTTAGAGTTGTTTTATTTATGAATGAAGAAAATGGTTTACGAGGTGCTAAAAAGTATGCAAGTCAAGCTAAACAACTAAATGAAAGTCATGTATTCTGTTTAGAAAGCGATGCAGGAGGTTTTACACCTCGAGGTTTCTCATTTGATTGTTCCGATAAGTTTTTCAAAAAACTTGATCAATGGAAACCTTTATTTAAGCCCTATTTAATTCACTATTTTGAAAGAGGGGGTAGTGGTGCAGATGTAAATCCTTTAAAAGATAAAACTAATGTTTTGGCTGGTCTACGTCCAGATTCACAACGCTATTTTGATCATCATCATGCCAGTAATGATACCTTCGATGCTATTAACAAACGTGAACTTGAATTAGGAGCAGCTTCAATGACTGCTTTGGTTTATCTAATTGATAAGTACGGAATTAATTAATATGAAAAAGCCTGATTTCAAATCAGGCTTTTTCTGTTGTAGTTATAAATCAATCACTAATTGATTTGTGACGAGGTCATCAAATGTTTCTCTTTTTCTTATCAGGTGATAATCACCGTTGTGAATCAAAACTTCAGCAGGTCTATATCTCGAATTGTAATTACTGGCCATAGAGAAACAATAAGCACCAGCATTTTTAAAGCATAAAATATCACCTTCATTTATTTCATTAATGCGTCTGTTATTTGCAAAGGTGTCGGTTTCACAGATATAACCAACTACCGAATAAAAACGCTCTCTTCCTTTTGGGTTAGAGATATTAAAAATTTCATGTTGCGAGCCATATAGCATGGGTCTAATCAAATGATTGAATCCAGAATCTATTTGAGCAAATACAGTAGATGTAGTTTGTTTTACAACATTAACTTTAGCTAGAAAAACACCAGCCTCACTAACTAAGAATTTACCAGGCTCGAACGCCAAAGTCAACTCTTTGCCATAATTTTTACAGAATTCGTTAAATCTACTTGAAAGCTTTTTACCAAGTTCTTCAATATTAGTTTCTATATCGCCAGCTTTGTAAGGTACTTTAAAACCAGATCCAAAATCTATGAATTCTAAATTTTTGAAGTTTTTCGCTGTTTCAAATAAAATTTCGCTAGCGTAAAGAAAAACATCTACATCTAAAATATCACTACCTGTGTGCATGTGAATACCATTAATGTTCATGTTAGTGTTTTCAACAATTCGCAATAATAAAGGCATCTGATGTATAGAAATTCCGAATTTACTATCTATGTGACCAACAGAAATATTGGTATTACCTCCAGCCATAATGTGAGGATTAATACGGATACAAACAGGAACGTTTGGATGCTTTGTACCAAATTGTTCTAGAATTGAAAGATTATCAATATTTATTTGAACACCAAGTTTTGAAACTGTTTCAATTTCTTCTAAAGAAACACCATTAGGTGTAAAAATGATATGCTCTGGTTTAAATCCAGCTTTCAAACCTAATTGAACTTCTTGTATAGACACTGTATCTAGTCCTGAACCAAGAGAATGAAATAATTTTAAAACCGAAATATTTGATAGTGCTTTAACAGCGTAGTTAATTCTTAAATTTTTGACTTTACTAAAAGCATTAGTTAATCGGCTGTATTGGGAAGATATGGTTGCACTATCATATACATAAACAGGGCTACCAAAGTCCTTTGCAATTTGTAATAAGGTTCTGTTTTTCATTTTTATTTCAATTTCCTTGCGCAAAATTATTATTTCTTAAGACTTAAAGTATTTAATAATTTAAATTTTACTAATTTTACACAATATGTTAATTAATTAACAAATGAAAACTATTGCTTCTTGTGTTGAACAAATAATTGCTTCCAAGCCTTTTATTGAAGAAGCGTTAAATGAGCAGATTATCAATTATTCTGCACTTGCTGAAAACTTGCAAGGACAAATTTCTGATATGCTTCGTAAAGATGTTAAAACAGGTGCCATAATGATGGCTTTAAGACGTTACAACCAGCCATTAAATACAGGAACATCTATAAAACTTAAACAAATGTTTAATAATCTAGGGGATATCACTGTAAGATCTGGTTTAAGTGATTTTACTTATAGCAATTCTAAAACCTTGATTAATTCCAATAAAAGAGTTTTGGACAAGATTCAATCCAAAGATAATATCTTTTACGCATTTACGCGTGGTATTTATGAAAGCAACATTGTCATAACGAGCTCAGAAAGAGAAACAGTTGTAAACGAATTTAAAAACGAACAACAAATTGGTTTACAAGAAAATCTATCAGCCATCACAATATCACTCCCTAGAGAAAATTCTAAAGTTGTAGGACTATATTATCAAATTTTTAAAAAATTAGCATGGGAAGGTGTCACGCTTTATGAAGTTATTTCCACAACAAATGAGTTTACAGTTTTAGTTGAAGATAAGCTTGTTGATAAGGCATTTTCTGTTATTAAAAGTTTAAATCAATAATAGTTTTAAAATATTGGTAATACGAATAGGGATGACTATTTTTGTGCCACTAAATAAATTTCTGATTACAAATGAATTTACACGAATATCAAGGAAAAGAATTGTTAAGCAGCTTTGGAGTGCGTATTCAACGCGGAATTGTTGCTCAAACTGCTGACGAAGCTGTTGAAGCAGCTAAAAAATTAACTGAAGAAACTGGTACAGGTTGGCATGTTATTAAAGCTCAGGTTCACGCTGGTGGACGTGGAAAAGGTGGTGGTGTTAAGCTAGCCAAAAACCTAGATGAGGTTAAAGAATTAGCAGGTCAGATCATAGGAATGAATTTAGTAACACCTCAAACTTCTGTAGAAGGTAAGAAGGTACATCAAGTTTTAGTTGCTGAGGATGTTTATTATCCCGGGGCTACTGAACCAGATGAATTTTATATTTCTGTTTTGCTAAATAGAGCCACAGGAAGAAATATGATTATGTATTCTACAGAGGGTGGAATGGATATAGAAACTGTTGCAGAAGAAACACCTCATTTAATTTTCACAGAAGAAATTGACCCTGCAGTAGGACTTTTACCTTTTCAGGCAAGAAAAGTAGCATTTAATCTCGGTTTATCTGGGGTAGCTTTTAAAGAAATGACAAAGTTTGTTTCGGCTCTATATACAGCATATGATAAATCTGATTCCTCTTTATTCGAGATAAACCCAGTGCTAAAAACAAGTGATGATAAAATCATGGCAGTTGACTCTAAAGTAACTTTAGATGGTAATGCCTTATTTAGACACAAAGATTTAGCTGCTTTAAGAGACAAAAGAGAAGAGAATCCTATTGAAGTTGAAGCAGGAGAATTAGGGCTTAACTATGTTGACTTAGATGGCAATGTTGGTTGTATGGTAAATGGTGCTGGTTTAGCAATGGCAACCATGGATTTAATTAAGCAAGCAGGTGGAGAGCCAGCAAACTTTTTAGATGTTGGTGGTACTGCTGATGCTGCAAGAGTTGAGGCAGCTTTTAGAATTATATTAAAGGACCCTAATGTAAAAGCAATCCTTATAAATATTTTTGGAGGTATTGTTAGATGTGATCGTGTTGCTCAAGGTGTTGTAGATGCCTACAAAAATATGGGAGATGCAATTCAAGTTCCTATTATTGTGAGATTACAAGGAACTAATGCAGACATCGCCAAGGAGCTTATTGATAATTCTGGTCTGGATGTTCAGAGTGCAGTAGAGTTTAAAGAAGCGGCAGACAAGGTTCAAGCTGTATTAGCATAACCTTAACATAACATACTATTTTAAAGGAGCTTTTTAAGCTCCTTTTTTTGTGTTTTGTTAAAATCTGTTAAAGTAGTTAAGGTATCGTAACAATTCGAGATTTATATCGTCATATAAGTGTAATCAACCAAAAATCATAAATCATGAAATCAATCAAATTATTAGTATTACTTGTTACTTTTTCTTTAGGATCATTTGCAAGCACAACACCAAAAGACAACCCATCAAATGGACAAAATTTAGTAAAAGAAGTAACTCAATTACTAGACGCTCCTAATTTCAAAATTACAGAGGATTTAACTGCTCAAGTTACGTTCATGTTAAACAAGAATAATGAAATTATAGTAGTTTCTGTAGATACAGATTCTAAAGGCGTTGAAGATTATGTTAAGTCAAGACTTAACTATAAAAAAGTTAAATCCAATCCTTCCAAGAAGTTATTTAAAATGCCTTTTAGAATCAAGGCATAGTGTTAAAGTTGTTTTGTAAAAAGACTCCCAGTTCTTGGGGGTCTTTTTTATTTTAACTTCTCTTGAAGTATTTTAATAGTATCTCTTAAGCTAGCAGCCTTTATAAAATCAAGGCTTTTAGCTGCTTGTTCCATGGCTTTTCTAGTGTCACGAATTTTCTTTTCAATATCAGCTTTAGAATGATAATCTCCTAGGCTATCAGCTGCAATTGAAAGGTCATCATTATCATTGTTGTAGGATGTAGGTTTTTTTACCAAGTCATTGTTTATGGACTTATTAAGTGCTTTTGGAATAACATTGTTTTCAGTATTATATACGATTTGTTTAGATCTTCTATAATTCGTTTCGTCAATAGTTTTTTGCATGCTATTGGTCATTTTATCTGCATACATTATAGCTTTTCCGTTGAGGTTCCTCGCCGCTCTTCCAATAGTTTGAGTTAGAGATCGGTGTGATCTTAAAAATCCTTCTTTGTCGGCATCCAATATGGCAACTAAAGAGACCTCAGGTAAATCCAGCCCCTCTCTCAATAAGTTAACACCAACAAGAACATCAAAAAGCCCTTTTCTTAAATCTTGCATGATTTCAACCCGTTCAATAGTATCAATATCACTGTGAATGTAACGGCATCTTAATTCTAGTTTATCCAGGTATTTGGATAATTCTTCTGCCATTCTTTTAGTTAGTGTTGTGACTAAAATGCGTTCATCTTTTTCTATTCTTAGATGAATTTCTTCTATAAGGTCATCAATTTGATTAAGACTTGGTCGTACTTCAATAACGGGATCTAATAAACCAGTGGGTCTAATAATTTGTTCGGTATATATACCATCTGTTTTTTGTAGCTCATAATCAGCAGGTGTTGCACTAACATAAATAACTTGATTTTGAAGTGACTCAAACTCTTCAAATTTTAATGGTCTATTGTCAAGTGCAGCTGGTAATCTAAAACCATATTCAACTAAGTTTTCTTTTCTACTTCGGTCACCTCCATACATGGCATGAACTTGTGAAACGGTGACATGACTTTCATCTATAACCATTAGAAAATCATCAGGAAAATAGTCCATTAAACAAAATGGTCTTGTTCCTGCCGCTCTACCATCAAGATATCTCGAATAATTTTCTATACCAGAGCAATACCCCAGCTCTTTTATCATTTCAAGATCAAATTCAGTTCTTTCTTTTAAGCGTTTTGCTTCAAGATGTTTACCTATATCTTTAAAATAGTCATATTGTTTCAGTAAATCATCTTGTATGTTAACTATAGCATTTTGTAATACATCGGGGGAGGTTACAAACATGTTAGCAGGATAAACTGTAAGTCCCTCGTAGGATTCAATGATTTGATTTGTTTGTACATCAAAGGATTCAATTTCCTCAATTTCGTCACCAAAAAAATGAATTCTGAAAGGCTCATCTGCATATCCAGGAAAAATATCTAAGGTATCTCCTTTGATTCTGAAATTACCATTTGAAAAGTCAGCTTCAGTTCTTGAGTACAAACTTTGAACTAATTGATGTAGTAATTTAGTCCTAGAAATCTCTTGACCAACTTCTATAGAAATGACATTCTTTTGAAATTCAACCGGGTTTCCAATACCATAAAGACAAGAGACCGAGGCGACAACAATAACATCTCTTCTTCCAGATAATAAAGATGAGGTTGTGCTTAAACGGTATTTTTCTATTTCCTCATTAATCGAAAGATCTTTTTCTATATAAACACCTGAAACGGGAATATAAGCTTCAGGTTGATAATAATCGTAGTAGGAGACAAAATACTCTACCGCGTTATTTGGAAAAAATTGTTTAAACTCAGAGTAAAGCTGTGCAGCCAGAGTTTTGTTATGTGCTAGGACTAAAGTTGGTCTTTGCACATTTTCAATAACGTTAGCTACAGTATAAGTTTTACCCGAACCTGTTACACCCAATAATGTTTGGTATTTTTCATTATTAAAAATACCATCTGAAAGCGATTTAATAGCTTTCGGTTGATCTCCAGTTGGAGTAAATTCTGATTCAATCTTAAACTTCATCTTAGAAATTTATCTTACCAATGAGAAATGATCATATATCACTCTTCCGTCTTGTAACAATGCTTTAAACCAATAATCATTGGAAGGCATCAGATTTCCTTTATAAGTACCGTCCCATCCTTGCATATTTGGAGTCAATTCTTGGATTAACTTACCATATCTATCATAGATTTCTACTTTTGAATCGGGCTGCAAGCCTGCCCCTTTAATTTGCCAGAAGTCATTCTTTCCATTTTTTCTAGGCGTAAAAAACTTAGGAAAACCAATTATTGAAACTAAATCTTCAGTAATACCGCAACCCACATCGATATCTTCAGGATATTTGGTGTCTCTAACATAAATCCTAAAATTACCTGCTTGGATATTATTGAAAATATTTGAAGTTTGATAGTCTTCA